>Ga0209800_10000648_pt1 | contig 48744 bp, 47 predicted proteins | sample Higcelweek8metaG_FD_187174 | JGI IMG/M metagenome (GOLD analysis project Ga0209800, IMG submission 187174) | Freshwater pond sediment microbial communities from the University of Edinburgh, under environmental carbon perturbations - High... | ecosystem: Environmental > Aquatic > Freshwater >...
GTGGTGGGTCAAGCAGGATTTGAACCTGCGACAACCCCGTTATGAGCGGGGGGCTCTAACCACTGAACTATTGACCCGTTTTTGAAAGAGCGCAATTATAAACGCTCTTTGATTAGACGAAGCTTTTTTTACCTGTATCTCCGTAAAGATATCGGAATCGATAGGCGAGAAGATTTTCCAAAATTGCCAAAATGACCATAAAGTTCACAAAACTGCTCCCTCCGTAGCTAAACATCGGCAGAGGAACCCCGACTACGGGGGCAAACCCGATCGTCATGGCGATATTAACCGCCATATAAATGAAAAAGAGGAGCGATAACCCCCCTGCGACTACTTTTATATAGTAGTCCTCCGTCCAAAAGGCGATCATAAGCAGATGGATAATCAGCGCGGCATAGAGGGTAATAAGCAAAAATGCCCCGAAAAATCCGAACCGCTCCACCACGTAGGCGAAAATAAAGTCACTCGACGCGATGGGGAGAAACTTCATCTGTGTTTGGGTCGCATCATCTTTATCCTTACCGAAAAAGCCCCCCGATCCGACGGCGATAATCGACTGCTCGACGTGGTAACTCGGTTTTTCGCCGACGAAATCGTGCAAACGCTGTTTTTGGTAATCGTGCAGCTGCGTGTAAATCAGCGGTAGCGAGATAACAAAAGTGACCGCCAATCCGATCCATACTTTCCAATGCACTCCGACAATAAATAAGATTCCGAATCCCAACATTGCCAAAACCGTAGCCGTTCCCAAATCGGGTTCTTTGGCGATAAGCAAAAACGGCATAATGATGAAAAAGGAGAGTTTCAGAAACTCTTTAAGCCGATATCCGTCTCGCGGCGGGGGATTACGGTTGATCAAATACGCGAGCATCAGAACAAATGCGGGCTTGAGAAGCTCAGAGGGTTGAAGGGTAAAATGGACAAACGGTATCTCAATCCACCGCTTTGCCCCCAGACGGCTATGCCCGACAAACTCGACCGCGATAAGGAGCAAGATACTCGTCCAATACGCAATCGGAATCATCCAAAGCATCCGTCGAACGGGGAGGAGAAAAAGGGTAATAAATACCCCTAGCCCGATAGAAACATATACCATATGCTTTTGACCGAGGGTAGGATGGATCTCATAAATGAGCCAACCTGAAGTAAATATGAGCGGAATCAATAAGATAACCGTTATGAAATCAAAGTGTGCTAAAATTCGGCGATCAATATTAAGCACTACGATCCTTATTTTTTTGCTAATTGTAGCATAGCGGGCTTATATATATTTTTTTGAACGCAAATGGAATAAAATCCCTTTTGCTACGCTTGCCGCTATGACACTGAAAATTGCCTCATTACGAGGCAGATTTCACAAGGTCTTATCTTGAAAAAACGATACCAAAAGGCACCCTATTTTGACACAAGAAGAATCTTCATTCACGACTGACGAAGCCGTTCGTTTAGACGTTTTTTTAACGCAACAGCTGGCTCAGACCCGTAATCAGATCGCTCAGCTTATCGAGCAAAACTGCGTTAGCGTAGACGGCAAAGCCACCGCTAAATCGGGGCTCAAACTCAAACCCAATCAAAAAGTCACCATTCGCTTCCCCGAACAAAAATCAACCCCTGCTCAAGAGATTGACTTCGAGGTCGAAGTTTTATTTGAAGACGATGATATTCTCGTTATCAACAAACCCAGTTCCCTCACCGTCCACCCCGCACCCAGCGTCAAAGAGGCGACTCTCGTCGATTGGCTCAAACACAAAGGGATCGCCCTCTCAACCCTCAGCGGCGAAGAGCGTCACGGAATCGTCCACCGACTCGATCGCGGAACCAGCGGTGCGATGGTAATCGCCAAAAACAACGAAGCCCACGAAGCGCTGTCGCTTCAACTCCAAGACAAGAGTATGGGGCGTTTTTATCTCGCCGTCGTTACACCGCCGATGAAAGAGGAGATCACCGTGATCGACCGTCCTATCGGTCGAAGCGCCCACAATCGTCTTAAAATGGCCATCAGCGAAACCGGTAAAAGTGCCAAGACCGCCTTTGCCAAACTCCTCAGTAGTCATGACGAAACCGAAGAGCTGATCGCGTGCAAACTTTTCACCGGACGGACCCATCAAATACGAGTTCATCTCGAATCGATCAGCCGCCATATCATCGGCGATCATCTCTACGGAACCTCCGCAAAAAGCGATAAAATGGAACGTATCTTGCTTCATGCCTATAACCTCTATTTTACCCATCCGACCACTAAAATAAGGGTCAATTTCACCGCCCCTTTAGGTTCCGTGGTAGAAAATTATTTAGAAAAACATTTTGATTCAAAGGAATTGCATGAACTCATCGATCCGTTACGCATTGAGCGCCTCTTTAGCTCTGAGTCTCTTTAGTTTTACCGGTTGTGTCCCTCAGCCTGTAGCCCCTAAAGCCGTTACGATTGACTCGACACTTCCGACTCCGTCCATGAACGGATTTATTGCCGATATCACCTCTATCGCTTTCGAGTGGAAACCGGTTGAAGATCCTAGAGTGAGCGGCTATTACGTCTATCGTAATACTCCCGGTGCCGAAGATCAAAAGCTCCAGCGAATCGCAACGATCGATAGCCGTTTTGCAACCCATTATGTAGACAGCGACCTCAAACCCGCAAGTGAATACCAATACCGTTTTTCCGCGATTACCAAAGAGGGGAGCGAATCGGTTGCCAGTGAAACCATGCTCGTTGCCACACAACCGATGATCGCACCGGTAAGCTTTTTTCAAGCGGTCGGAAATATGCCTCGCAGTGCCAAACTTCTTTGGCGTCCGCATCCAAACGGTAAAATCAACAGCTACATTCTTGAGCGTCAAGATGCAACCGATCCAAAATGGGTCGCTATCGCAACGATTACGGGACGTTTAAATGCTGAATTTATTGACCGTGAACTCAAAGACGGCCAAGTGTATCACTACCGGATTAAAGCCGTAACGTTCGATAAACTGACGACGGAGCCGAGTGAAGCGAGCAAGGTGATCACCAAACCTCTTCCTCCCGAAATCCGTAACATCACCTCGACCAACGATCTACCGCGTGCCATTAAGTTAGGCTGGGAGCCGAGCAGTATCCCTGATCTAAGCCACTACAATATCTATCGCTCCGCTACACCTAACGGTTCATTCGAATATCACGTCAAACTCGAATCGACCAGTTTTACCGATACGATTACCGAAGACGGGAAATTTTATTTTTATAAAGTAACCGCGGTGGATAAAGACGGATTAGAGAGCCTTCTCTCTTCGGTAGCAACCCAGGGTTCCACCCTCTCCAAACCGCAAACACCGATTGCCTATGAAGGGAAAATCGTGAACAAAGCGACGGAGTTACAATGGAAAAATACCGATCCGCGCACCGTTTCTTTTACCGTAATCAAAACCACTAAAACCAGTTGGATTAGCCGCGAAAGTATCGATATCAATAACATCATTGAACCGAGTTTCCGTGATACCGATATCCGAGCCGATGTCAGCTATCTTTATGAAATCATGAGCGTCGATAAAAACGGTATCCGCTCTCTCCCGACCCAAGCTATCGAACTTAGATATGAGGCAAAATAGAGAATGCCGCATTTAAACCTCGAATCATTTCATCCCCTCACCTTTCCCGCTCACTGCGGTGAGGTGGAGTTTCTTTTTCAAGCGAATTACAAAAATCGCGACGAAGGGGCACTGATCGCTACCCGATACAAAGGGAAAGAATTCTTCTTGGTTTACAAAAATAACGGGATCAAAAAACTCCTCAAAAGTGATAAAGTCACCCGCCCTTCCCCTAATTTTTTACTCAAACACGCACTGCTCGCTTATGCGAAGTGTTCAGCCTCCCCTGTTCTCGATTCCAATGTCGACAATGCCCCTGAAAATGCCCATCTCAAAACGCATGATGCCCTTAAATCAATCCAATTTTTCGCCGATAACTTCCCAAAAGAGCGTGAAGTAAGAATTGAGGTCGGATTCGGTTCGGCCCGCCATCTCCTCCACCAAGCCCTCGCCAATCCGGATGTGTTGTTTATCGGGTTGGAGATTCATAAACCCTCAATCGAGCAGGCACTTAAACAAATCGTTATCCAAAACATCACGAACATCATGATTCTTGATTACGATGCGCGCCTCTTTTTAGAATTTGTCCCCTCCAATATCGTCGGTAAAATTTACGTCCATTTTCCGGTACCGTGGGATAAAAAACCTCACCGCCGTGTTATATCCGAAGCCTTTTTAAAAGAATCGGAGCGGGTATTGCGTGTCGGCGGAACCTTGGAACTTCGCACCGACAGCGAAAACTACTACCGTTTCGCACTAGAGACGTTTGGTTCTCCGCGTCAAAGTCGTTTTGAAGTACGCAAAAACCAAGAGATCGCGATTGTCAGCAAATACGAAGACCGTTGGAAAAAGCAAGAGAAAAATATCTATGATGTCACCTTTACCTGTGATGTAGAAAGTCCCGAGCCTGACATGATCGGAAGTTTTACGTTCTCAGAGGGAAAAATTGATCCTCGTGCGGTAAATCGCCTCTCTAAAGAGACTTACAAACGAGAATGGGGATTTATACACGTAGAACGAACCTTTAATGTCGGTGATAATGGAAGTATGATACGTCTTGCTATGGGAAGTTTTGACCGTCCTGAGAGCACCTATGTTCTTATAGAAAACGGTACAGCACGCTATTACCCTTCCCTACCCGTTCGCTCTTCTGCGAATCTCAACGCCCACATCTTACTAGACGAGTTGATACATGGATAAAGTTATTATTGCAGAAAACCTTTCACTCTCTTATAAAGAGTTCGAAACCATCATCAGCAAAGCCAGTTTTGCTATCGATGCAGGAAGCTTTGTGTTTATTACCGGTGCCAGCGGAAGCGGTAAATCTACCCTGCTTAAATCATTCTACGGAGCGATTGAACCTCGAGCGGGTCAGCTTATGGTCGGCGGAGTCAAAATGAGTCGTATCAGTACTTCCAAACTCAATTTCCTCCGCCGTCATATCGGTATCGTTTTCCAAGATTACAAACTGATCAAAGAGTGGACGATCGAAAAAAACGTTATGCTCCCTCTTATTATTTCAGGCTATACCAAAGATATCAGTAGCTCACAGGTACAAAAACTGCTCGGTCACGTCAAACTCATCCATCAATCGGGCAAATTTCCGCTGGAACTCAGCGGCGGAGAGCAGCAACGTGTCGCTATGGCACGGGCACTTGCCCACAACCCTATTTTAATTTTGGCGGACGAACCGACCGGAAATTTGGATGAATACTCATCGCAGGTAATTTGGAACCTATTAGAGGGTGCAAATACCCAGCTTAAGACGACGGTCGTCGTTGTAACCCATAATATCCCTTCCAGCATTACCGTCCCTTATAAACATTACCATATCGAGATGGGGAATATTCATGAAATCGCTTAAAAACCATATTTCACTCATCATTGCACTTTTTACCGTTTTATTTTCGGTTCAAATCTATGTCGCCGTTGATCGTACAATTGAAGCGTATGAGAATCGTCTTAAAAATGATTATTCCATTATTGTCGTTTCCAATAAAACGCTCAGTGCGGCTGAATTTAAAGCCATGGATTCAATCATCGAGCGAAGTGAGAGCATCGCTACCGATCAAGTACTCGAACGTCTTCAAGGTGAAATGTCTAAAAAGAACCTAGACTTGCTCAAGCTCACCTTGCCAAAATTCTATCGCCTCTATTTGAGCCGTTTCCCAACACCTCAAGAGATTTCAAAACTTCAAAAACGGCTCCAAAAACACTCTTCGATTGAGCGCGTTGAAGGGTATGCACAAAGCCATGATACGGTTTATAAATTGATGCTTTTGTTTAAAGACGTCGTCCAAATTTTCTCGATTTCAATTGCGGCAGTCACCTCACTCCTCATCCTAAAAGAGATGCGATTGTGGCAATTTCAACATGCGGAACGGATGTCGATTATGGCCTTATTCGGAGCCCCCGTATGGCTTCGATCGGCGGTACTTTTCCGTCTGGCAATCGTTGATGCCATCATCGCGACAATCGTACTGTGTCTTGCCTTCTTTGTTATCGAACAATACGGATGGATGGATCTTCTCTTGCGCACCGTCGGCATCAGTATCGAACTTTTTGATTTTGTTAATGATGCTGTCCGATCCCTTCTCATTGCACTTGGAGTATCTATCATTCTTACGTTGATGATTGTCATCGGAAATGAAGAAGAGGAATAAATGCGCACCCCTTTCTCGCTGATTCTCGTCTCTTTATTGTCGATATCGCTCCCTGCGGCAAAAATTGATGATAAGATTCAAAATACCTCGAAACAATTGAATCAAACCAAACAGACCTATTCAACTTTAAACGCTAAACTCGAAGCAACCGCCTCTAAAATAATCCAACAACGTCAGATTGTCGGAACCCAGCAGCAGCATCTCAACACACTCGTACAAGAGCTTAAATCAAAAGAGAATACCTATCTCTCCAATAAAACCACACTACGGGGATTGGAGACACAGCAATCCCTTTTGATTAAAACCCAAAACGATATTGAGCAGCGTCTTGTTTTCGCTATTGCGCGCAATACGTCCATCTCGTTGCTCATCAATGATGACCGTGCGAAAGAAGCCGATGCCATTATTACCGAAGAGGCATTGAAACTTCATCTCAAACAGATTCAGCAAGAGATTAAAGAACTTAACTTCGTTTTTGCCGAAAATGCCGAAAAAATCTCCGGCCTTTCGTCTCAAACTACGATACTGAAAAAATCAATTGCCGTAATTGATGAACAAAAAAATAAAGTGCTAGAGACTAAAAAAGAGAATGAAAAGGCGATTGCGCTTCTCGAAAAAGAGAAAAATCAGTATAAAAAATCGTTAGATAAAATCCTAAATCAGCAACGCTCACTCCAAAATACCCTTGCCAACCTCAATATCATCAAACGTGAGTCTCTAAAGCCTAAAAAAGCCCCTCCGAAATTAGTAGCGCAAAAACCGGGATCTAAACCGGTGCCTGAAGATGTTAAACGTGCCGTCGCACAATACAGCCCCTCCAATGTCGCCGGATATTCAGGCGAACGTACCATTGCACCACTTGATGGCTATGTCGTGACCAAGCGCTTTGGCCCGTATACCGACCCGATTTACGGTATCAAAATCTTTAATGACTCCGTCTCGCTTCGTCCGACCGAAGCCGATGCTAAAGTCAAATCGGTACTCAACGGCAAAGTTATCCTTGCCAAGCCGACCGCAATGCTTGAAAACGTTGTTATTATCGAGCACGATAACGGATTGCACACGATTTATGCCCATTTGGACAAAATTGCCCCTACGGTCGAAGTGGGAAAACGTCTTAAGCAAGGTTCGATTATCGGGCGTGTAGGAAAAGAGTTGATGTTTCAGGTAACGCAGCGTAATGCACACATCGATCCGATGCAAATGATCCGATGAGGATCATTCCTTAAAACGGCCAGACGGCTCCCACCATTTTGCTTGCCCACCCTTGGTTGATAGAGCGATCAACATCCCCTTCATTCGCATAAAGAATTTTAGCGTCAGAAATTTTAGCCGAGTTGATTTGGTTATTTTGATCGATATCATACGGTCGTATCACTCCGCTGAGTTGCATAATCTGCTTTTGTTCGTCTACCATTATCTCACGACGTCCTGTAATAAAGTAATTGCCGTTTGACATGACTTTAACTATCCGTGCCGATACCGTTGTCGAAAATGAGGCATTTTTAGTCGCACTCCCTGATCCGGCATAGTTGGAAGTAGAACCACCGCTAAATCCGATGTTCGATAAACCGTTCAACTTTCCTAAGGCTGAATCTACGGCTGAGTTTTGTCCGGTTGAACTAAATAATCCACCGTTTAATCCCATAGTATCCGCTTCACTAAGAGCTTTTTTACCGACATTCGAGCTGCTGGCGGTTTCAGATATCACCACTGTAACGATATCATTAACATGCATTGCTTTATGATCGGAGAAAAGCGGACTGTCCCCTTGCCCGAAAAGACTACCCCGTGCAACGAAGCTATTTTCTTCTTCACGGGAGGGCATCTCTTCGACATATTTTGGCGGGGTAAACGTAATTTCAGGCTCAGTTAAATGTGCAGTACAACCGCTTAGTAACAAGGATGCTGAGAGTATCGAAAAATAAAGTGGTATGCGCATTATCCCATCCGAGTCATATTTAGCTATAATAAGCAAATATAGTTCCAAGGGATAGTTATGAGTTTAAAAGAACAAATCAATAATGATATTAAAACGGCAATGAAAGAGAAAAACGCTCCTCTACGCGATGCATTGCGCCTTCTAAGCAGTGCGATGAAACAGATTGAAGTGGATGAACGTAAAGAACTCAGCGATGAAGATATCATCAAAATCATCCAAAAACAAGTTAAACAACGTCAAGATGCAATGAGCCAATACCGTGATGCGGGACGTGAAGATTTGTATGAAAAAGAGGCTTCCGAAGCGGCTATCTTTGAACTGTATCTCCCAAAACAGCTTAGTGATGAAGCACTAGAGAATGCTCTATGCACTATCATCGCAGAAACCGGAGCAGAATCGATGAAAGATATCGGACGTGTGATGGGTGCGGCATCTAAAGCACTTGGTGCGACAGCTGATGGTAAACGTATCAACGAGTGCGCAAAAAAACTATTAAGCTAAATTAACAAAAAAAGGGGTCTGATGCTTCAATGGAAAAGTTATCTGCCGATCATACGGTTAACCTTAGAGCGTTTTACCCAAGATGTACAAAGCAGTGAATGTTTTGCCCACTACGATTCATCGTATGGACAAGTAATCAACGAGCAAAAAGAGCGGCTCCTCGTCGTATTTGACTCCTTTGATACCCAAGACGAAGCCGAAACGATTGAAGACTACCTCGATTTTTGTATTCACAATGATCTCCCCTATCTTTTCATTCATAGCGAACTCTCAAGTGTTGCACGTGAAATTTTGGGCCTTTTGGCATCGGAAGAAAAGTGCTCTTCCATTGCCCATGCCAATACCCAATTTACCCATTTAGAATCCCGTATCGCAGAAGAGTATTACCATCAATTTTTACGTAAATTGGCAACCAAACATCATGTACGCCTCTCTCATCTCTCTCATCTGATTGAAAAACATCTGATGATCCATTATCAGCACCATTTGGAATGGATGCTACTGCTCATCGCCGAGTTACAAGGAACCGCACGGGAAGGGAGCCATTGTGAACTCGACCATACCCAATGCTCTTTCGGACAATGGCTGCATAACCCTTCCATCCCTTATCTCTCCAATACAAGTCATTTCAGCGATATTCAACGTCTTCACATCACCTTGCATGAATTGGCTTTCAATATTTTTTCACAACACAATTCCAAGATACTCGACCATAAAAATATGATTCAGATGTTGCAACATCTGGATTACACATCTTTAGAAATCGGCAATGAAATCGCGATTATCAATGATATGCTGATAATCGGCGAATATACGAAAGACCCTTTGACCGGTCTTCTTGGACGGCGTCTGTTTGAAAAAATCGTCATGGGACAAATTGAGATTGCAAAAGCAACCGAAAGCGAATGCTCCATCATTATGTGCGATCTCGATCATTTTAAAGAGGTTAATGACCGTTTCGGCCATCTTGCAGGAGATGAAGTCATCAAAAATTTTGCGGTGAGTTTACAGACAACTTTGCGGAAATCAGATTTTATTTTCCGATTCGGCGGAGAAGAGTTTTTAATTCTCCTCCCCTCTACGAATTATAAAGAAGCCCATCTTTTGGCTGAAAAAATATGCCGGCGCAGTAATGAATCCAAACTCGAATACGAGGGGGATCTTCTCACTTATACCGTCAGTATCGGTGTATGTGAAATCGATACCCACGATCTCGCTTTCGTGACCAAAGATACCATTCAAAAATACATTCAAATGGTTGATGCCAAGCTCTATCTTGCTAAGCAAAACGGTCGGAATCGAGTCGAATAGCGTTATGCCAGCTGATGAGGCTGACCGTAATGGAACCCTTGCGCATAATCGACGCCGATCTCTTTTAGGATGTCGAGGGTCTCTTTATCCTCTACATACTCCGCAATGGTTTTTTTGCCGAACTCTTTTGCAATCTGATGGATATGTTTCACAAAAATACGGTCTTTCTCATTGACTACAATGTTTTTGACAAATTCACCGTCAATCTTGACATAATCGGTATCGAAATATTTCAAATAGACGAACGAAGAGAACCCTGAACCAAAATCATCAAGGGCGAACGTAATCCCCACTTTTTTCATCTCTTCGATAATATCCATCAATCCGTTAACATTATGGATTGCTTCGCGCTCTAAAATTTCGATGGTGACACCTGTGTTTTCAATCCCTTTAGGATCGCGTTCATAATGGGCTTTTATCACATCAACGTAATCACCGCCGAAAAGACTTTTGGTCGAAAGGTTAAAGAAAAAGCGTTTATCCCAAAGCCCCTTCTCTTCACGTGCCAATAGCCCTTTCGTCAAAATAATCTGATCGATTTTCGGTGCGAACCCGAGACTCTCCGCAACTTCGATAAACTGTCCCGCCGCCATAAATCGCTTACCGTCACGAATACGCGCTAACACTTCATATCCGAAGATGGTTCCGCTTTTGACATCATAAATCGGCTGTACGAAAGGTTCCACTCTGTCTTCGTCAATCGCACGACGTAAGAATTCCCCTTTTTTCTGTATTTCGCTTGCCATCTCCTGATCACTTTGATCGGCACGGGCAATTGTATTTTTCCCAGCACGTTTGGCTTTGTACATGGCCAAATCCGACCCAGTAAGAAGTGATTCGATATTCTCACCCTGTTCGGGATACTCGGCAATTCCGAAACTTGCAGTCAATGAAACTTGATCAAACATCAATGAAATAGGGGTCGCTTCAAGAGAAGATCGAAGTTTCTCCACCACCGCATATCCGTTTTCATAGGATGTTTCCGGCAAAATAACCGCAAATTCATCCCCTCCGATACGGGCTAAAACATCGGCATTTCGGAGATTCGATCCAAAAATATTGGTCACCTCTTTGAGCACCAGATCCCCCGAAGCGTGTCCATACGTGTCATTAATGTATTTAAAATTATCCAAATCGATCATTAACACGCTAAATTTATGACGGTGACGCACAGAACGCTTAACCTCATACGTTAAAAACTCCTCAAATTTTCGACGGTTATAAAGCCCGGTCAGATAATCGCGATCGGAGAGCTCTTGAAGCTTTTCATAATAATCTTGGATCGAGTCCAACATTTTATTGAAATAGTTTTCAATATTTTTCACTTCTAAAATTTTTGTTTTGAGGCTGATACGTTTTGCCATATCGTTATTACTGATAATATCTTGGATCATTACAATAAATTGTTTGATAGGCTGAACCAAAAGGGCGTTAAGTTTGTAGTACAAAATAGCAAAAATAATAATGGTAAAACTGACAAAAAAGATAATAAAGGAGTTGATCATCGTGGTCAGTGAAATTTTCAGATTGGCAACCGGAAATCGAACGTCAATAACGCCGTTGATATCTCCTACTTTTGCATTGGTATGACAACTGAGACACTCTTTTTTAACCTCAATCGGATAGAGATAACGGATTTCATCATCACCCGCCAAAATCTCTTCACCCTTCATGGCACTGGCTACCATCGGGTCATGTTCACGGATATTTTTATCATTATCACGATCACCGAATAGTTCCGCAACGATCGGACTGCGATACGCATTGATACGCATATTCGGCTCTACATCGTTGAGTCGAACAATGATCGAGTCCAACTCTTCTTTGCTCCACCCTTTTTCCATTGCCGAATAAAGCGCTTCAAACGCCAATCGGCTGGTTTTTCGAGCATCAACACGGGCAAGATCGTCAATCGCCCGTTTTTTAATAAAAATACCGTATACAAAGGCGATTGCTAAACTGGCAAGCAGAGAGATTATAACGGTTTTAGCGATTAGGCGCTTGTATGTAGTATAAGAATTCATAATAAAATTTACCTGATAATTAAAATTTTATTATTATATCATTAGATTTATAAAATTAATAGGTAGCAACTATTTTTAGCTGCATTTACCCGTTTTTCAATTCTTTCAATGCTGTTTCGACATCATCCTGACGCATTAAAGACTCACCGACCAAAAAGGCATCGACACCCGCTTTATTCAAATCTTCCAATTGACCGTGTTCATAAATACCGCTTTCGGCAACAATGATTTTTCCGTTTGGAATGAGAGGAATGAGATCGTAGCTGAGATTCATATTCATCTCAAAGCTCTGGAGGTTGCGATGGTTAATCCCGATAATATCGGCACCTGCATAAATCGCTTTGGTAAGTTCGGTTTTGTCGTGAATTTCAACAAGCGCTTCCATTCCCAAATGGCGCGTATAATTCAACAGTTCTTTGAGTTCGTCTTTACTAAGTGCCGCCGCAATAAGGAGGACGAAATCGGCTCCGTAGACGAGTGCTTCGAGAAGCTGATATTTAGAGATGATGAAATCTTTGCGCAGAAGCGGAATACTCGTGTAGCGGCGAATCTCCGCGAGATAGTCGAGATTGCCTTGGAAAAAATGGGGTTCCGTAAGGATAGAGATCGCATTAGCACCGCCCCGTTCATACGCTTGCGCAATCGCTACGGGATCGAAGTCCTCACGAATCACTCCGCGCGACGGAGACGCTTTTTTGACTTCGGAGATAATACGATACGGCTCCTCGAGAGTCGAAGTAAGATAAGGGCGTACGTCACGGGGAGCACGAGAATTGAACGCAAGTGAGCGGCCAAGCCACTCCATACTAAATTTGGCTTCCCGCTCTTTTAAATCTTCTTTGGTTTTTGCGATAATCTCATCTAATATCATTAACTTATTTCTCCTTGGTTTTACACTTTTCTATTGCTTTGAGGTGTTCTCTCACCTCTTCTTCGTCACTGCCGATCATCGACTCGACCTGTTTGATCAAACGGAGTGCTTCGATACACTCCCCCAGTTTATAATGTCCCCATGCAAGCGAATCAATGTAAAACGGCGAATCCGGTTGTTTCTGCAGTGCACGACGGACATAGCCCATCCCTTCGGAAACATTGACATCATGATCGATCATCAGATAACCCAAATAATTGAGATACAGAGGCTCTTCCAAATCACTATTGGCCCTTTTGAGCCCTTCAATCACTTCGGCGATCAATACCGGATCGCTTCGGTTGGTTGCACCTTCGTATCTAAAGACGGAACTTTGTGCCAGATAGATCGGATTGTTTTCACTTTCATAGAGTGTTTGAGCAAGCGCTGAGGCTTTATCAAATGCTTTGACTCTCACATACAAATCGAGTAAAAGGGGATCATTCAAATGGGATTTTTCAAGTAAAAGCGTCATTTTTGAAAAATCTTTCTCATAAAGATATATTTTAAGCGCCTCTTCGGCAGATGCCGAATCTTTGAATGCATCATACGTTTCTTCATACATGAGAGCGGCTTTATCTAGCTCTCCGCTGTCTGCGTATAAACTGCCCAAACGTTTACCGAGAATTTGACTGTTCCCCTGTGTTCCGATATGCTCTTTCAAAAATGTAATCGCTTCACCTTTTTTCCCCAACTGTGTATATTGGATCAGGGCTATTCTCTCCGCCGTCGATTCATCATAATTCAAATCATACGATTTTTTCAGTGCCGCCGTTGCCCCTGAAAAATCACCGAGCTTTAAACGTGTTTCCGCATACAAAAGATAATCAGGAGATTTTTTGCCCTTTTCGCTCAATACTAAAGCTTTTTGCGACGCTTCTGCAAATTTTCCCTCTTTAAGCAAAACAATCACTTCAAACCGCTTTAACACTTCATCTTCAGGGAGAACTTTAAGCGATTCAAAGGTTAATTTTGAGAGTGTTTTCAAATCGTTAGATTGCTCCAACATACGCAAAGACTGGTAAAGATACTCTTTTTTTGAGGTCTGTTTGTAAAGTTCGGCAAAAAATACTGAGGATTGATGGTATTTTTGACGCATTTGGGCATCAAGTGCATACAGAGTGTAAGTATCTTCCAACACTTTTGTGTTGTACGTCACAGCAGGTGCGGCATGTGCCATAGAGATAGCCAATAACGCGGCAGATAGATATTTAATCATGAATTATTCCCGGACATTCTAGCTTAAGCTCATCGATACGGTGGCGAAAATAATCCCAAAAAGGGAAGGTTCGACACTGCAACGGTCTAGCTTGATAAATAGTACACCCATTTAGTGAACGGTCAAAAAACACACAATCGTAGGAACCTTTTACAATTTTCTCTTTGAGTGAAAATCGAAACCCCTCTTTGCGCAAGAATGTACGACGAAACTCCCCCTCATCCATCTCCAGCAGTTTTGCGATTGCCGTTATCTCCGTAACAGAGACAAAAATATTGCCGCTCTCACCGGTACAGCAGTTTCCGCCGCACGATGCGCAGGCAGAGGGGTCGAACGCATACGTGAAACCTTCTTGTGTCATATAATCGGACATTTGATACTGTGTGCCTTTGCTTTATCGTAAATTGCCTGTACGGCGACGGTATATCCACCCTCTTCTTCCGTGATAAGCGGAGGTAACACGGTGAGAGCCGATTTACTGTTTTTTTTAACATGGATCATGACCAGCGTACTGGGACGATCTGCTTTAGAATGGACGAATTGTACCTCAACGACTCTTAATCCTCTACTCTCAAAAGCACTGCAAAGCTCTGCAAACTGGCGTGCATCGTAACAAATCGCCGCTTCGCCGGAGGATTTTAGAAGTTTCGATATTTTAGTGACAAACGGAACGATCGGGAGATGGACGTTGTAGCGGGCTTGGTGGAGAATCGGGTTCTCAGAGCGCGATGATCCCTCATGATAAAAAGGGGGATTGGAGACAATCCAATCATAGCTTCCGTGAGCGCCCAGTTCTAAAAAATCCCCCTCATGGAGGGTATAGCCGATACCGTTTATCTGTGCGTTACGACGGGCAAATTCGGCGTATAACGGCTGTTTTTCTACAGCCTCCAGCGTAACCTCCGAAAAATCGCGCCCGATCAAAAGCCCCACGATTCCGCTCCCCGCACCGACATCGAGCATTTTTCCTTTCGGGGTAAAACGGGAGATGAACCCGTACAGCAATATCGAATCGCTGTTGTAACAATAGCCTCCGTCGGGTTGATAAAGGAGCATTTACGACTCTTTTCGTTATGATTTAGGCAATTATATCTCTCAATAGGTTTAACTATGATTATCATCCCTGCCCGTCTCGCCTCCACCCGCTTTCCCGAAAAAGTTTTAGCCGACATCGGCGGTCTACCGATGGTGATTCGTACCGCCAAACGAGTCGCCTCCATCGACCGTGTCGTGGTTGCGTGTGACGATGAAAAAATTCTCGACATCTGCGCCGCTCACGGTGTCGAAGCACGCCTCACCTCGACCACGCATAAAAGCGGAACCGACCGTATCAATGAGTGCGCCCAGATCATCGATGTACCCGATGATGAACTCATCATCAACGTCCAAGCGGACGAGCCGTTTATCGAAACCGAAGTACTCGAACTCCTGATCGAACGGCTCAACGCCCTTAAAGCTGCGAACGCTCCGTTTATCATGGGAAGCTGTTATAACGCGATCAATACCGAATCAGCGCAAGACCCGAATCTCGTCAAAGTGATCACCGACGCCGATCATAACGCCATTTATTTCTCCCGTTCTCCTATCCCGTTTAACCGAAGCGGCGAAGCCAACTATTTCGGGCATATCGGGATTTACGGATTTACGAAAAAATCGCTCCACGATTTCTGCGCCCTCGGCGAAGCACCGCTGGAGGACATCGAAAAACTCGAACAGCTCCGCGCCCTCTATCACGGTAAAAAAATCTCGATGGTCAAAGTGGCGAGTGCGGGATTCGGGATCGATACGGTAGAAGATTTGGAGCGGGCGAAGAAGATTTTCGGGGTTTAATAAGCTTTTGCTACGCTCTTGCTATACTTAAGGCGTACAATAGTTTCACGGATAAATAAGGAGAAAACATGTCACTCATAGAAACTTTTACCGATTACGTTCTCAACCGCAAAAATCTAAAAGAGTATGTAGAGATTCGTAAAACGATCAACGAACGAGGCGAGTTCAATGATACTAAGCTGATTCAAGCCGAAGAAAATCTCCAACGGCTTAAAGCGGAAGAACCTGCTATTTATGAGGGGATGTACGAAACTCTCGCTAAGATTTACGCACGCAATGCAGGTCTCTCTATCGAATACCCTATCGATTTTATACGCCAAATTCTTAAAATGTATAAAAACTCTCTCACCCCTCAACAGGTGTATGAAGAGTATCAACGGATGTTACACCATTACCATCACGACGTTTAAAAAGAGAAAAGATTAATATTTTTGGGCTTTTGATTTAGCTTTTTCGGCTTTATCAAGCTCCCCCGCATTCTTATAAATAACAGATGCTCTCAAAAGATAATCGGGGTCCTCATCCACTTCACTATCGAGCAGTGCAACCGCAGTATCAAACTCTTTATTTTTTGCGAAACACTCTGCGATCACAATGGCGTGTGCCTGTTTGGCGTGAGAGCCGAGGCTGTAATACAATCCTCTCTTCACGATAATATCGCGCGTCTCTTTGGCACGGGCGTATTCAGAAGCCGCTTGCGTACAATTTCCCTCATTCAGATAATTTTCAATGTTTTTGATTTCTGCATGGTATTGCTCTTGCATCTCTTCACTTTTTATTTTTTCCAGTTCTGAATAAATCAGTACCCCGATTAAAGCGATGAGAGTGACAATTCCTACAATGATTAAAGCCGGCGATTTAGATTTATTAGATTGATATTCTTCCATCTCTCTTCCCACCTTGTATAAATTAAAACTTTACCCTCTTCTTCATTTACTTTTTGTTATAGATTTTTTGTGCTCTACCGATGCGATCCGAAAAGCAATCGAATTTTGAAAAATAAGAGGATGAGCATACTGGCATGTCAATACACCGTCAATCGGCGCAATGATTTTTTCCAACTTTTCCCCGCTGAGGGCATCTGTGATCCGTCCCAACGTATCCCCTTTGGATACCGTGGTACCGCAGGATACCAATGAGTCGAAAATTCCGGCGCGTGAAGCTTTCAGCAGAGTAATACCCTCCGGTTCAATGATATTGCTGACAAACCCCTCAAATACTGCGGTATCCAAGATTTGACGTTTGACCATAAACCGCACCAGTGCTCCGTGAACTTCCTCACTGCTTACCGGGTCAATCGAGCCGTTTTTACCGAATACGACCGAAAGTGCTTTCGTCCCCCACAACTGCCAGTTGTACTGCAGCATTACCGTTTCTATAGGGCTGTAAGGACGAAAATGGATAAAACGCATCCCCAAATCACGTGCCGAATCGATATCTTCATAATCGCTTTTAATCAGTTTTACATACGGAAGGCACATCCCCTGATCGCGGCGGCCTTCTAAAATAATGCCGTAATTAAACCCTTGCAATGCCTCAAAAAGCTTTGCGGCAATCCGCTGTGTCGTCTCCCCCTGCGCATATCCCGGAAACATCATGTTGATATCCGTTTTATCGAGCGGCCAAAAGGTCTCTCCCATGTTCAGCGCATACGAGTTTATGGCAGGGATGACTAAAATTTTCCCGCTGATTTTTCCCTCTTCCTCTTTTTGGCGCAGATACTCGACAAGACGTGATGCCACGTAAAGCTGGTTGATATGATCACCGCTCATCGCTCCGACGATTGCGACCGAAGGGCCATTCGACTCTTCTCCGAATAAAAATCCTTCGACTTTCAGCGGAGCCCGATTAGGAGACTTAAAATTGAATATTTCAATACGCTTCATACATTCTCCCCGAAAATCCGACCGACTAATGAGCCTTCATACACGATGGGATAGGCTCTAAGGGTAAAGAGAATCCCTCCGATAGGGGCAATGACCTCATCGAGGGTTTGACCGCTCAAAGGATCAACAATAGCCCCTACGATAGATCCTTTTTCAATCATCTGGCAATGCTCGATCGCGGGGACGAATAATCCCGGACACGAAGCGTTGAGATACGCCACCTCGCCGACATGCGACTGTATAGGCATCCGAACATCAAGCGGTTCGATATCTAAAAATCCTTCACACGCCATCAAATTTAAAATACCCTCGAGAAGTTGATGTCCGTAGGCTTTGCCCAGTCTCATCCCTACTCCCATCTCGACGACAAGGGTTTTCGTCCCGAGGGTATTCATCGCATGGGCAAACGTCGATTCCAAAACGGTTACCGCATCGTGTACCCAGACAAAATCGATATTGAGCTTATTCGCGAGGGGAACCAGCGTTTTCGCCTGCGATTTAGCAATCCGTACCTGCGGGATTTCACGTAAAAATACATTGCTGGAGTGAATGTCGATGGCGATTTCAGACCCCCTCATCGCACTCACGACACCATCGGCTATTTGTGCGGGGAGAAAGTCGTTTTTGCTCCCTGGAAAAATACGATTCAAGTCAACGTCATAGAAAGGGACCGAGCGGGTGATACTATCCAATCCGAGACTGTTAATCGCCGGATAGATATCAATCGTCGCTTTGATTTTATCCGCATGGGCACGAAGCCACTCTCCAAGAAGAAAACAGACATATTGCCCTTCTAGCTCGTCTCCGTGGATTCCGCTGACGATCGAGATACGTTTTAAGGTTTCACCCTCTGTTGGGGTATATCGGCAACGCTGTATCCGAAACTGTTCCCCTACGGGAAGATCGATCGAAAAAACCTCTTCTATGACACCCATATCACAGCCGCTCACGATTGGGATTGAGTCGATGCCGACACACAGGCATCCGTTTGTATCACACGATCAACAACGCTGTTTAAGAAAATAAGAAACTTAGAAATATCCGAAGTGGTCACATTGATAGAGCGATAATTACGGTTCAACTGTCTCGCAATCGTATTGATTACATCGATATCGGCCGTAACCATCTCAATCTCTCCGTAAAGTCGCAAAATGAGATCAAAACGTTCAATCTGTTGCCCGAATCGGATCAGCTGATAGGCTCTTGTGCGATCTAGCTCAGAGGAGAATATCCCCAAAATCAAACTGCAGTTGTCGATAATCTCTTCAAGATTGCTCGGACTCACTGCACGTTCTCGCCCTAAAGCCAATTGATTATGAATTTTATTGAGGGTAGCAAATCCTCTCTCGTCGAGTAAGTGACGTGTCTCTATCGCATTTTCGCGTGCCCAGCTGATAATCTGCTCGATACTTCCGCCGTAGGTTCCGTATACCCCTTGTTTGAGAAAATCGAGTGCATTGTCGTATTCGATTTCGACCCCAAGCTTGCGATAGAGTTTTTGCCCCTCCTCAAAATCACGATCAATAATATAATCATAACTGTTCACCAACTCTTTGAGCATCGTCTCTGCCCGCTGAACGTAACGCCCGAACCAATAAAGCCGCTGTGCGGTATTCACCGAAATTGCTATACCGTTGATTATCATAGTTCCACCACCCATGTATCTTTAAAGCCGCCCCCTTGAGACGAATTGACGAGATAGTTACCCTCTTCCATCGCATAGCGGGTCAATCCCCCCATACTGACGGTCACTTTTTCGCCATGAATAACATAAGCGCGTAAATCGGCTTTGCGAGGGAGAATGCCCCCCTCCATCATACACGGAAGATCGTAAAATTCGATCACCTCCTGTGCGATCCAACGGCGAGGTTCTGCTAAAATCATCTCAATAATCTCAGCGCGTTGTTCAGGAGTTAGACGATTTCCGAACAATACCCCATACCCTCCCGCTTCCGCGACGTCTTTGATAACGAGCTTATCAATGTTATCCAGAACGTATTTGCGATCTTTCTCATAATAGGGGAGATAGGTCGGTGCATTGGAGAGAATCGGCTCTTCATTCAGATAATATTTAACCATCTGCGGGACAAAATAGTAAATCCCTTTGTCATCGGCAACACCGTTTCCGATGCTGTTCATGATAGCGACGTTTCCTGCACGGTAGGCCTTAGTGATCCCTTTTACCCCAATCAGGCTGTCGGCTTCAAATGCTTCAGGATCAAGGAAATCATCATCAAGACGCCGATAAATCGCTCCGACACGGAGACGTTCTCCATCATACGAGCATAAAAAGACTTCATCGTTTTCGACCACCAGATCTTCACCTGAAGCAAGCGTCGCACCGGTGATTTTGGCTAAATAACTGTGTTCGTAATAGGCCGAGTTATAGCGCCCCGGAGTGAGGACGACATTAAGTCCCCCCGTATTGACGTAATCCATCGCCGCGCGGAGTTCATCTCCGTAATGTTTTATTTTTGCTATTTTCATCGACTCAAAAAACTCAGGATACGTATGGCGAAAGGCACGACGAATCGTGAGTGGATAACTTACACCGCTGGGGACTCGGAGATTATCTTCGAGAATAACCCATTTTCCGCTCACCGCATCTTTAACGAGATCAATCCCGCTGATATGGGTACGCACCCCTTTAGGAGGATTTACCCCTATAAATTCAGGCAAAAAGGCTTTAGCGGAATCGACATACTCGCGCGGTACGACGCCGTCTTGAACGATTTTCTGATCGTTATAAATATCATTTAAAAAAGCATTGAGTGCTTTAACACGCTGAATAATCCCCGCTTCCAATTCATCAAACTCGGCTTTTGGGATAATACGGGGAATCATGTCAAAGGGGAAAGAACGTTCAATAAAATTTCCCTCTTTGAAGAGGTTAAAATTCACCGCATTGGCTTCTAAGAACTCTTTAAACTCCGACACTTTGGTCTGATCTACGCTATCGAAGATATCATAAAATTTTTGTAATTCGGGACAAACCGGCTCAAGCATCAACACCCCTTACATCATTAGGTCTATGTCAATCATATCCTAAAGTCATCTCAAGGGTTGCTTAAAAAAAATACAATGATTCAAAAAAAGGGGAATTTACCCCCCTAAGAGAAGAAATGCTATTCTCGGGAGACATCGACCATAACCCCTAAATGGCTTGAACCGCTTCCACTCACTACCCCTTGCATCGGTGAGATGTCACTATAATCCCTTCCGTATCCCAAAAGTATATGTTGATCACGCGGTACCATGTTATTGGTCGGGTCGAAATCAAACCATCCGAATCCCGGGAAAAAGACTCCAATCCATGCATGAGACGCATCGGAACCGAAAAGCTTTTCACCCCCGTCATGGGAAGTCGTTTCAATATAGCCGCTCATATAGCGGGCACTTAATCCGCTAGCGCGCAATGCCGTTAGAGCGAAATGGGCAAAATCCTGACACACCCCTTTTTTTTCACTAAAAACCGTTTCAACGGGGGTATTGAGATCGCTAAACCCGCTCACAAAAGAAAAGTCGTTAAATATCCGTTCGATAAACTCTCGAATTCCCTCATACAACGAGCGCTCCGGTTTAATCGATTGCAAGGCATAATTCAAAATCTCCGCAGATGCAATCGGCAATAACGGACTTTTTAGAGAAAACTGCTTCGCGGCAATAATGTCAGGAGTTAGAAACATCATTCGTTCCAACGCTTGGGAATAGGTAAGACTCAAAACTTTTACCCGATTCTCTTCAAGCTGCTCAAGGGCATTAAAATCGATCCTCACCCGTGATTGTGCTACAACATTCAAAACCGTATGGGGTTCACGTACCAGTAGATGGTGCAAATGGTTTCCGAAAAAATCATCATAGGACTCAATCTCCGCAGCTACCGGCTCAATGATTAGATCAAAATTAAGAACCTCTTGGAGGATTGTATCCCGCGGTTGGAGACGGATCAGATTATGACTAAACCCTACCTCGTGCTGATAAAAAAAACGGGTGCTGTGGTAAATCGTATAGGTCATAGGCTACTCATCATAGTGGGCAAAATAGGTTTTAGATATCTCACCGGAAGCCAGCAATAAACGCTCTGAGAGTGCTAAGAGGAGAGAATCCAGTTCACTGCGGATATATTCATCTCCCGAAAGAGCACACAAGGTATCGAGCTTACTCAGGCGCATCATGGAAAACGCCTCAAAAATAGGCTCTTCATATCGGCTAAGATAGGTTGCGTTTTTAAATTTCGGCAATTGGGGAAGAATATTCATTAACCCCTCTATTTCACTGATCAAAGATTTCGGAAAATTGATATCGAGTAATAAAAACTCAATAACATTTCCCATCTCAAAAGAGGAACGATATCGGGCTCTGTACGCGTTTAGACTTTCACACGTGCTTAAGAGAGTCTCCAAAACTTCGTATTCACTCACCGTATCTTGTACAGGAGTCAACAATGCTCTGGCTTTTGAAATCAGAAGCTGTGAACGTTCAAAACGTGCCCCTATCTCATACAGCACCGATCCTTGATCGGCGAACAGAGACTCTTGAATCAACTCTTTGTACGCCATTAACTGCATCAAAAGCTTATCGAGATTGTGAATCATGGATCGAGGAGAAGGTTTTGCCTCATAACAAAACTGACTCCACTCCCGATTCATCCGCTCAAAAATACGGGATGCTTCCAGCGGCAAAAGATTTTTCGCATAGGTATTGGTATTGGAAAGCATCGCAATGATTTGTGCCAAACTTCCTACACGCGCCATATTAAAACTTACCGATGCAATCTCATCGAACAAAGCCAAACGGGTCTCATCATCCAAAAAGCCCGGATACGTCATCGTTACATGGGTCAATGCATTCATCAGCATCTCTCCGGCTTGTCGATTGGATGACTGATCATAGCGTGATGCATTGGTCATATATTTCAACGTTGTTCGAATCATCCGCGCGGTAATAATAGAGCGCATCAGATAGCGCCCCAGCCAAAAAAGATTTTCCGCACGTAAACTCGGAATGTTTTCAAGAGAATTTTCAAAGTTTGCTTTCGGCTTGAAAAAAGGGATCGGCGGGATACTCTGCGACTCTCCCAATACCCATAAATCTTTACTGCTCCCCCCGAATTGGTTAGAGACCATCAACGAATCGTTGTTCATTCCGACACGTACCAAAGCTCCCGGCATTAGGGTGTAGGTATCATTCTGAGCGATTGTATAAGCACGGATGACGGCACGACGCGCTTCGATAGAGTTTTGTACCATCGTCGGAGAGGTCGCGAACTCCACTTCCTCCTGTCCGACATAGCGGTGCGGCTGATCGAGAATATCATCTCTAAGTGCTTTCAGCTCTTTTTTAGATAAGTGTTTCCCCACATAAGTATGCTTTTCACCGATACGATCAATCGTCTTAATAATCAAACGCTCAAGATTTTCCAACACGAATTCCTGCTCTTTTGCCTGACCGCACCACCACGTGGCAATTTGCGGCAAAATAAGTTCTTCATCCAAAAAGTAGCGAGCCAAATGGGGCATAAACGGATTTAGCCCCAAATTCTCCAAGACACCGCTTCCCAGCGGATTGATCATCGTTACTCCGCCGGCTCTAATCGACTGTACCAGCCCAGCGACACCCAGCTGAGAATCGGGTCTTAGTTCTAATGGATCGCAATAGCTCTCATCCACACGACGTAAAACCGTATCGACACGACGGAGCCCTTTAAGACTCTTGAGCCAGAGTGCTCCGTTTTTGGCAAGCAAATCCTGCCCCTGAACAAGGGTAAGCCCTAAAAAAGAGCTTAGATACGCATGTTCAAAATAGGTTTCATTGTGCGGTCCGGGAGAGAGAAGTACATTAAGAGGCTCACCGTTTCGACCGCCATTTTCCCCTTGAAAAAGAGATTTAAACGTTTCGAAAAAGTCGTAAAGGCGCTTGACCGAAATTCCCTCAAACAGGTCCTGCATTGCGCCGTTCATGGTCAAACGGTTCTCAATCGCATACCCTAATCCCGAGGGTGCTTGCGTACGATCATTAATAATCCAGATTTTCCCGTCCGGCCCACGCGCCATATCGGCGGCATAAATGACCAGCGGGGTTTGCATACCGTGCATCTCACGCATAAATCCGCCGTGCGAATAAATGATCTCCATCGGGATAATTCCCTCTTGGATCGTTTTTTGTTCCCCGTAGATATCCTGCAGTAAAAGATTAAAAAGACGGCAACGCTGTTTTAGCCCCTCTTCGACAATATTCCATTGTTCCTCTTCAACAATCAAAGGGATAGGGTCGAGTTTCCACGGACGGTTCAGCCCTTCGGGGTCATTGTAAACATTGTAGGTTACTCCGTTATCTTCAAGTCGCCAATCAATCTCTTTTTGCTTAGCGTGTAACTGCTCTAGCCCCATCTTTTCAAGGTTGTTTTTTAACGCTTCCCAATGGGGACGGACGTTTTTATCCGAATCGAACATCTCGTCATACGATGAGTTTTGAGAATAGCGTTCAAACATAGCGTCCAATCTATTTACCTTTGAAAGAGTATGGGGAATTTTACCCTATTGTGCATTAGGGCTCCATTTGCGACGTAGATCGAGGGTATGCGGATATTCCAATGACCCCGGAAGCTCTTGATAGGTGAATACTTTTTTCTGAGGGTGGTTTACAACGCTGCGCGATGTCACCTCTTCTCCTGCATCTTGGGAACGGATAAGCGGTTCATGCACCTCTTCCATCTCCCCTTGGGTATGTCCAAATCCCCAGTATCGGCTGATGCGACGTGATTGTGCTTCGAGGGTATTGACAGGGATGGTATCGTATGCACGACCTCCCGGATGGGCGATAAAATAGGTGAATCCCCCCATAGAACGTCGGTTCCACGTATCGACGATATCAAAGACCAGCGGTGTATCAACCCCGATGGTCGGATGGAGTGCCGACCACGGCTGCCACGCACGATAACGCACCCCTGAGACGTATTCCCCCTCTACCCCCGTACTCACCAACGGCACACGCACTCCGTTACACGTGAGGACGTAGCGCTCACTCACAAAATCACGCACCCGAACCTGCACCCGCTCTAGCGAGGAATCAACATAACGGGCAGTCCCTTGTGAACTCGATTCTTCCCCTAACACGTTCCACGGCTCGATCCCGCCGCGCAGTTCGCAGTGAATCCCCTCGATCGTACTCATCCCATAGAGTGGAAAACGGAACTCGAAAAACGGATCGAACCAATCGTTCTCAAAAGCGTACCCCTCGGAGCGCAAAAACTCGACGATATCCCGAATATCTTCACGGACGTAATGTTCGATCAAAAATTTATCGTGAAGCTGTGTTCCCCACCGTACCAGTTTGTGTTTGTACGGTTTTTTCCAAAAGAGCGAGACGAGAGTACGGATAAGGAGCATCTGCATCAGCGACATCTGCGCGTGCGGCGGCATCTCAAATCCACGCAGTTCTAAAATCCCAAGACGTCCCGTCGAAGAATCGGGTGAATAAAGCTTGTCGATACAAAACTCACTGCGGTGGGTATTCCCCGTCAAATCGGTGAGCATATGACGAAAAAGACGGTCGGTGAGCCAAAACGGAACCTCTTCATTCTCAGGGATTTGATTAAACGCAATCTCAAGCTCATAGAGATTTTCCAACCGCCCCTCATCCACACGGGGTGCTTGAGAGGTGGGGCCGATAAACTGCCCTGAGAAAAGGTACGACAAACTCGGATGGTGCTGCCAAAACGTAATAAGCGAGCGTAAAAGATCGGGGTTTCTAAGCAACGGGCTGTCACTCGGGGTGAGGCCTCCGATGGTGACGTGATTTCCTCCACCTGTACCCATTTGCTTACCATCTTGCATAAACTTGAGCGTCCCTAAGCGGGATTGATGCGCCTCTTCATAGAGGGTATCGATCACGCTAGTGAGTTCTTGCCAGCTCGATGTCGGATGAATGTTGACTTCGATTACCCCCGGATCGGGAGTAACCCGCATTCGCTCAAGGCGTAGATCGTGCGGAGGCTCGTACCCCTCGATCATCACCGCCATCTTCATCGCCTCCGCCGTCTCTTCAATCGATGCAATCAAATCCAAAAAGGCTTCGGTATCGGTAATGGGGGGGAGAAAAATAAAGAGCTTCTTCTCACGTATCTCGATACTGATTGCCGTTCGGACAAAGGTTTCATAGTCGGCCGTTTTTTTCGTCTTCTTAGTTGCTTTTAACGCGCGTGCTTTAACGGCACTGTGATATTCTCCCAACGAGGGGAATGCTCCAAACAGATCAGGTTCGAAACTTTGCTCCAACTCGACATGCGGTTTATGGGTCAATGAATCCAGAGGGAGACGTAGCCCTACCGGAGAGGTTCCCGGTGCGAGGAAGAGCTGGGAGCGTCTAAACTCCCATCGGCAGGTAATCCAGCGCGTGCTCCCCCAATTCAGAGGCAAAACAAATCCCGCCGGTTTATCGATACCGCTGGAGAGACTGTCCGCCAACGCTCGACGCTCCAGAGAGTCTTTCAGCGTCACTTTCATCGGATCGACATCGATCGGTAAGAGTGACTCTTGCAACAGCGCCACGAGAGGATCATTGTAGGCATCATGGATATTTTTATCGCTGATTCCGAGGTTCAGACACAACTTGGCTAAAAATTTTCGCGCATCTTCAGGGGTATAATCGAACGTCTGATCCAAACTCGCTAACAAGTCGGGATTATTCCAAATCGGCTGTCCGTCTTTGCGCCAGATAATCGTAGACATCCATCGTGGCAACGGCTCACCCGGATACCATTTCCCCTGCGCATGATGAAGCAATCCCCCTTTCCCAAACGTTTTCAATAATCGTCGTGAAAGAACATTAGCCAATTCGCGTTTATGAGGGCCGTCGGCTTCGGTATTCCATTCGGGTGATTCCATATCATCGATAGAGACGAATGTCGGTTCTCCCCCCATCGTAAGACGAACATCATTCTCTACCAACTCTTTATCGACCTGATACCCGAGTGCATCAATCGCTTCCCACTGTTCAGTTCGATAAGGCTTCGTGACACGTGGGGATTCAAAAACACGCGTTACGGTGTTGGAATACTCAAATTCCACCTCACATTTATCCATCCCCCCCTCGACCGGAGCGGCACTCTCAGGATTAGGGGTACAGGCAAGAGGAATATGCCCCTCAGCGGCAAAAAGACCGCTCGTAGCATCCAACCCAATCCATCCCGCACCGGGGATATAGACCTCCGTCCATGCGTGCAGATCGGTAAAATCCTCACTCGGACCGCTCGGACCGTCGAGTGAGGCTACATCGGCGGAGAGCTGAACGAGATAGCCTGAGACGAACCGCGCCGCGAGCCCAAGATGCCGAAGCACCTGAACAAAGAGCCACGCGAAATCGCGACACGATCCCAGTTTATTCCCCAATGTCACTTCACACGTCTGTACCCCCGGTTCGAGGCGGATCGTGTAGTTGAGATAGTTATGAATTGCCATGTTAAGTTCAACGAGAAAATCGTTGATATTACGCTCTTTCAAATCGAGGGTTTTAAGAAATTTTTTGAGTTTTTTCCCCTCTTCGGTAATCTCAAGATAAGGGGATAACTCTTTTTTGAGCTCTTTTTTATATTTAAACGGAAAACTGGACGCATACTCTTCGACGAAAAAATCAAACGGGTTAATGCTCACCAACTCCGCCAACACCTCGACATCGATAGAGAGTTCCGTTGTTTTCTCAGGAAAAACGATCCGCGCGAGATAATTCCCGAACGGATCTTGCTGCCAGTTGATAAAATGATCATCGGGTTTGATGTTGAGCGAATAAGCTTCAATAGGGGTACGGCTGTGGGGCGCAGGACGGAGGCGAATAACATGAGGAGAAAGATTAATCGGCTTATCAAAAGAGTAATGGGTTTTATGGGAGAGGACAACTTTAAGCGACATCGGATTCCTTTAGGGAGACATACCTGAGTGATGAGTAAAGGATAACACACTTTAGACGAAATGGCGTAGAACCGCTGCACATTAAATGGACAAACTCTGTAGATTGAAGTTTTAAGGGTAGGTAATGAATGGATCTCAAAAAATTTAGTGTAAGAAGGGGGAGAAATCCCCGAAAATCGGGGAAGAAGATTTAGATATTGTCGCGAATACCGAGATCAGCAACGAGTTTGTTGTAGCTTTCGCGGTTTGTACGTTTCAAATAACGCATCAAACGACGACGTTGACCAACCAATTTCAAAAGACCAAGACGTGATGAATGGTCTTTCTTAAATGTTTTCAAATGCTCAGTAAGAGCTGCGATACGAGTTGAAAGAAGTGCGATTTGCACTTCGCTTGAACCGGTATCACCTTCAGTTCTTTGGTATTGTTTGATAATTTGCGTTTTATTCGCCGTATCTAAAGCCATAATAGCCTCCTGATGGGTAGTTAATTTTACTTGAAAGACAATTTCGTTCAAGCAGGGTCGGAATTATAGCGGAAATTTTCCCATTTTACGCTAAATTTATCCGCAAGTCACCTCTAATGATTTTTAGCTATAATAACTTTTCAATTACAGGAGGATATGCCACATGTTAATGACCCGTGCCAGCGAATATGCCCTATTATCGCTTATCGTTATGGCAAAAGCGGGTCGTGCACTCGATGTGGATACTCTCTCCCGTGAACTCGATATCTCCAAAAGTTTTTTAGCAAAAATTCTTCAATCCCTCGCACGCCAAGGGATTCTTAACTCCTACAAAGGGGTTAACGGAGGTTTTGAGCTTGCCCGCCATAGCCGTGATATCACGGTACTGGAAGTAATGGAAGCGGCGGAGGGGAAAAGTCCTGCGGTATTTAGCTGTTCCCCCTCCCAAGAAGATTGCCCCTCCAACAAAGCAATGAGTTGCGGATTATGGCCGTTTCTAAACCGATTACAAGGGAAAGTGGACGGTTTTTTGGGGACACTGACCCTCGAAGCTATTTTAGAAGAGTAATTTTTGGCAAAAGCAAAGAATAGAACACCCGACATCAAAACGGTATTATCGGCCATTTTCGCCTCACGCGACCTTAGTGTCGTTTTTTTTGTTATGGGAATTTTGGCGATTATTATCGTTCCGCTCCCCAGCGGAATGCTCGATTTTCTCCTTGCCATAGTTATCGCTCTTTCCGTTTTGATCCTACTGATCTCACTTTATATTCCAAAACCGACCGATTTAACCACTTTTCCGACCTTATTACTTGTTATTACCCTCTTTCGTCTCGCCCTCAACATTTCGACGACACGGATGATTTTGAGTCACGGTCACGAAGGCCCTGAAGCGGTCAGTGATATCATTACCAGTTTCGGAAACTTTGTTGTCGGCGGCAATATAGTCATCGGGGTCATTGTCTTTACCATCTTGGTTTTGATTAACTTTATGGTTATCACCAAAGGTTCAGGACGCGTCGCCGAAGTTGCAGCGCGCTTCACCCTCGATGCAATGCCCGGTAAACAGATGGCAATCGATGCCGATCTCAACAGCGGCCTCATCGACGAGAGCGAAGCCAAACGCCGCCGTGCCGAGATTTTACAAGATGCCAATTTCTACGGAGCCATGGACGGGTCGAGTAAGTTTATCAAAGGGGACGCCGTTGCGGGGATCATCATCACCCTTATCAACATCATCGGCGGCTTTTTAATCGGTATTTTCCAGTTCGATCTCGATGTCGGAACCAGTGCTCAGACCTACACTATCCTCACCATCGGGGATGGATTAGTATCACAAGTACCTGCGCTCATCATCTCGACCGCTACCGGTATCATGATCACGCGCGGTTCAAGCGACACGGGCGGAAACTTCGCCGAGGGCAGTATCAACCAGCTGATGGGAAATGCACGCGTTATGATTATCGTCGGATTTATTATGATCCTTTTTGCTATGGTTCCGGGGTTACCGACACTGTCACTTGGATTTGTAGGGCTTATTTTTGCCGGATTAGGATACGCACTCTATAAATACGAAAAAGGAGATCTCGTCCTCACTTCCGCTCCGCTCATTAATAAACCCGGAGCACCTGCGGGGGCTTCAGGCGGTTCCGAAGAGGGAGGCACCGCGTCCAGCGCACCGCGTAAAAAATCAAATGAAGAGATCGCGAAAGAAGAAGAAGCTGCACTCGAAGATATTCTCAAAATTGAAATGCTCGAACTCACTCTCGGATATCAACTTATCCGTCTTGCCGACAGTGCACAGGGGGGAGATTTGTTGGAGCGTATCCGCTCTATGCGGCGTAAAATCGCCTCCGATTTCGGCTTTTTAATGCCGCAGGTGCGTATCCGTGACAATCTCCATCTCAAACCGACCCAATACGAAATCCTCCTAAAAGGGGTTAATATCGGTGACGGCCTTATCCAACCCGATCGCTATCTTGCAATGGACAGCGGCATGGCGATGGGGGAAATCGAAGGGGAAGCGACGAAAGAGCCGGCATTTGGACTCGATGCGCTATGGATTGATCCTTCCCTCAAAGAGGATGCTATCATTAACGGCTATACGGTTGTTGATCCGGCAACCGTTATCTCAACCCATATGAGTGAGCTCATCAAACGCCACGCGGAAGAACTCCTCACACGTCAAGAGACCCAATCCCTCATCGAGAAAATCAAAAATGACTATCCTGTGGTGGTGGATGATCTCCTTAAAGTTGCCAATATCGGTCTTATCCAGCGTGTGTTCAAAGCACTCTTACACGAGCGTATCCCCCTTAAAGATATGATCACGATTCTCGAAACAATGGCGGATGTGGCAGAATACACCAAAAGCGTCGATATCATCACCGAACACGTCCGTGCCAAGCTTTCTCGTATTATCACCCAAACCTACACCAGTCCGGACGGTATCATCAGACTCTTAACTTTTGACACGATGAGTGAGCAGATGATGTTGGAGAAATCGCAAGAGCGTGACGGAACACGCCAGTTATTGCTCAATGTAGGTGAAATCAACGGTCTTATCCAAGCCACCAGTGCTAAAGCAACCGAACTTCTCCAAAAAGGGATCTCTCCAATTATCGTTATCGTTGATCCGAAACTTCGCCGCCCGTTGGCGGAGATTTATGAGCGATTCAGCCTCGACATCGTCACCCTCTCTCACGCCGAAATCGATTCAAATGCGAAGTTTGAAGTGCTCGGCTCCATTACATTAGATACAAAATAGGATATTCATGAGTACAACGTTTTATCACCTCTCCCACATTGATCTCGACGGTTACAGCTGTCAACTTGTCATGGCGCAAACCGCCCATACACGGTTCAGCTACAACGCCAACTACGGTGCCGAAGTAATGGATCGCCTCGAAGAGATTATCGATACGATCAAAAAAACAAAACAGCGCGCTACCATCCTTATCAGTGATCTCAATCTCTACCCCGACGAAGCGCGATGGCTCAATGCCGAAGTCAACCGTCTCAATGAAGGGGGATGGGAGATTACGATCACCCTCCTCGATCACCACGGAAGCGGTAAAGATACGGCGGCGCAATATCCGTGGTATTTTCTCGATACCGAACGATGTGCGACAAAAATCGTCTATGAATACGCGCTTCAACATTACGGACTTGAAAAGGGGGGATGGCTCGAAGCATTTGTCAACGTCGTCAATGCCGTCGATTTATGGCACCAAAACGAAGAAGATGACTTTGAATACGGTAAAGTATGTATGCGTCTTATCTCCGATGCAAAAGAGCTTAGCCGTGTGATGTTCAGTGATGAAGATCGAGTCTACAAACTGGCCATGCTGGAACAAGCCGCCATGATGCGCAATATTCCCAATGCCAATATTATTTTAGATGAAGCACTCCACAAAATGAAAAAAGAGTTTTTCAAAGACGGAGTCGACAACACCCTCGATAACCTCTCTACCAAATACATCGTGGCACTGTTAGGAACCAAACGCTCGACTATGACCATTTATTACAAAGGATGGAGAGGATTTTTGAGCTACGGGTTAGGCAATACCTCGATCATCGGAAACGGATTTTTAACTTCATTCCCTGATTTTGATTTTATCGTCGATATCAGTACTCGCGGAACCATGAGTCTGCGCGGACATGACAAAGTCGATGTTGCGATGATGGCGGGCGAATGGGCGAACGGCGGAGGTCATCCGAATGCTGCGGGTGGACGAATCCAAGGGTTTAAAGAGCAATTTCGCTACGATAAAGTGAAACGTCAAATTGAAGATATGCTCTCCAATAAAGAGGCGATGCCCGGTAAACTCCCCCACAAAATAGAGGAATAATTTTTACTCTATGATTCAAATCAATAACCTTACCAAAAGCTACGGCACGCGGGTTCTTTTTGAGAACCTCTCCCTCAAACTAAACGCCGGTAACAAAGTCGGTTTTGTCGGACGTAACGGAAGCGGCAAATCAACCCTCTTTAAGATCATTCTTGATGAAGAGCCTTACGATTCGGGAGAGATCATCATCCCGAAAAACTATCGCATCGGAACCCTCCGTCAACATCTTCACTTCACCCATAAAAGTGTCCGTGAAGAGTGTGCCTCCGTCCTCACCGGAGATATGGAACACGAAGTCTATCGGGTAGAAAAGATTCTCTTTGGTCTGGGATTTACACAGGACGATTTGGAAAAAGATCCCCTCAGTTTCTCAGGTGGGTATCAAATCCGCCTCAACCTCGTCAAACTCCTCGTCACCGAGCCTAATCTCCTCTTACTCGACGAGCCGACCAACTATCTCGATATCGTCTCTCTGCGCTGGCTCTCATCCTTTATCCGTTCTTTCGAGGGGGAAGTGATCCTCATCACCCATGATCGTGATTTTATGGATTCAGTCACTACCCATACGATGGGATTACGCCGTCGAGGTATCTCTATCATCAAAGGCAATAGCCATAAATATTATGAGATGATGGAGAGCGAAGATGAGCTTTACGTCAAAACTAAAATAAATCACGACAAGAAGCGTGAAGAACTTATCGATTTTGTCGCCCGTAATAAAGCCCGTGCTTCCACCGCAACCCTCGCCCAATCGAAACAAAAAGAGCTGGATAAAATGGGGGTTATGGAGTCATTGGAGGGGGAAAAGGATTTAAGTTTTTCCTTCTCCTACCGCCCTACCCCCTCTAAAATCACGATGGAAGTTAAAAATCTATCTTTTGGCTACCGTCCCGATGAACCGCTTTTTGAAAAGCTCTCCTTTGTTTTAGAAAAAAACAAATGCCTTGCCATCATCGGGAAAAACGGTAAAGGAAAATCAACCCTCCTCAACACTCTCGCAGGGTTACTGACGCCCGAGGGTGAAATACTGACCCACCCCGCCACCGCCATTGCCCATTTCGGTCAAACGAACATCGATCGTCTCGATAAAAACCGCACCATTAGCGAAGAGATACAAAGTGCCGATAATACACTTCAAAACGTCCGTATTCGAGGTATTTGTGGAACGATGATGTTCAGCGGAGACGATGCCGATAAAAAAATCTCTATCCTCTCAGGGGGAGAGCGCAGCCGCGTTATGTTGGGGAAAATTATCGCTACCCCTGCCAATCTCCTCTTCCTCGATGAGCCGACCAACCACCTTGATATGCAATCCATCGATTCATTGTGTGATGCGCTCAAACGATTCGAGGGTTCTGTCGTCATCGTCACCCACTCCGAAATGCTATTGCGTGAGTTAGCCGATCAGCTCATCATCTTCCGAGAGGGGGGAGCGGAATTTTTTGATGGAAACTACGATGACTTTTTGGAAAAAATCGGATGGGATGAAGAGATATCCGACGCCCCGAAACCTCCCAAAGTGACCCAAAATATCAATAAAAAAGAGCAGAAACAGCAGCGTGCCGAACTGATCCAAGAGCGTTCTCGTCTCCTTAACCCGCTCAAAAAAGAGATCGATTACTGCGAAAACACCATTATGACCCTTGAGGATAAAGTGAAAACGGCGCATGAGCAGCTCATCGCCTACTCTAACCAAGGGGAAAGCGGTAAACTGATGGACGTATCAAAACAAGTTGCAAGCGATGAGAAGATGATCGAAGAGCTGTTTGAGCGGCTCGAAATCGCTACAAATGAATTTGAGCGGATCACCCAAGAGACCGATGAAAAACTCGAAAACCTCTAAAGTCCGCCTCGACAAACTCCTCGGCTCGCTGGGGTATTGCGTGCGCAAAGAGGTTGTCGCTCTTTTACGCGATGGTGTCATTACCCATACCGACAATCTCCCCTTAAAAAGCGATACCAAAGTCTCTCATGAGGAAATTCTGTATGAGGGCGAACCGCTTGATCCGCCTACGGGGATCGTGATATTAATGAACAAACCGCTCGGGCTTGTCTGTTCGCATGATGATGGCGAGGGGAGACTCGTTTATGATCTCCTCCCGTCGCGATGGAGACTGCGCGATCCGAAAATCTCGACTATCGGACGGCTTGATAAAGAGACGAGCGGACTGCTCCTCCTTAGCGATGATGGGGCACTCCTCCACCGTCTCACCTCCCCCAAACACAAAGTACCCAAAGTGTATGAAGTAACACTCGATCGACCTCTACAGGGAAATGAATCAGAAATATTCGCTTCGGGAACGCTGATGTTAAACGGCGAAAAAACCCCTTGTCTCCCTGCAAAACTCACGATCATCGATGAATCCCACGTGACGTTAGAGATTATCGAAGGGCGATACCATCAAGTACGGCGTATGTTTGCGGCGGTAGGTAATCATGTCACCGCATTGCACCGCTCTACCTTCGGAAACCTCACTCTGAGGGATTTAAAAGAGGGGGAATACCGCCTCATCGACGCAGAATCGCTCTCCCATTAATCGACTAACACAATCCCCATCGATTCAAGTAAAAACAGTGCCTCATAGCGGTTGAAAATAGCCCCCTTGAGATGGTTAGAGCGTACATCGATCATCGTATTGCTCGTGTCGGTAAAATTGGCACCTTCGAGGTGGGTATTGCCGAACAACGCCCCCTTGAAATCACTCCCGCTAAAATCGGATTTTTGAAAGGTTCCGTTGCGAAAATCGACCTCTTTAGCTCGACACTCCCTCATTATCAATCCCTCCAAATTCAGACCGAAAAAGTTGCTGTCGTTGAGGATACACTCCGCAAATCGAAGCGGATCAGCATTGAGCAAACTCTTCCAATCCGCCATCGTCCAATCGATCCCGATCATCTTGCACGAGCTAAACTCGACATCGCTCATTTTGCTACTGGTCAGTTTCATGAGGCTCAGATTACAGTTTTCGAAACGGCATTCGGTAAATTTGCAAGAGGAGAAAAAGGTTTCGCTGAAATCACATGAGACAAATGTACAGTCATCAAATTCGGCTTTTGTGATCTTTTTGCCGTGCAGATCAATACCCTCGAACTTCTCGGCGAATACATCCATGTTGTCGGTGATGGGTTCAAGTGTCATAGGAATAAAGCCCTCTTCAAATGTTTGCTCGGACATTGCCCGTTTTCTTTTCAGAATTGTACCTAATCGAGACGCTCTCTATCCCCTTTCGCTATAATCACACTATGATAATCGTATATGACCATCTCTCTTTCGTCATTGCTTCAAAACCCGCAGGTGTCAATTTCCACTCCGAAGAGGAAGCGGGATTCGTCGTCCAAATGAGCGAGCAACTAGGGCTTCCTCTCTTCCCCGTCCACCGCCTCGATAAAATGACATCAGGACTCGTGATCCTTGCCAAAAATTCCGAAACCGCCGCCGTGTTCGGCAAGATGTTTGAAAATCGCGAGATTGAGAAATACTACCTCGCGATCTCGATGCGCAAACCGAAGAAAAAAATGGGGTGGATAAAAGGGGATATGACAAGCGCAAGACGCGGTGATTATAAACTCCTCACCACAATGGAGAATCCCGCCATTACCCAGTTTATCAGCTGCGCTCTGCGCACTCATGAGCGGTTTTTTCTCATCAAACCGCATACGGGGAAAACCCATCAAATCCGTGTCGCACTCAAAAGCCTCGGCTCTCCTATCGCAGGGGATATGCGCTACGCGGCATCCGATGAAGCGCGTAAAGAAGATCGGGGATACTTGCACGCCTATGCCCTGCGGTTTCGTCTGGATGATGAAGTCTTTAGTTTTATTTCACCGCCCGATGAGGGGGAGCGGTTTATAAGTTCCGAGTGTAGAGAACAACTCCACCTATGGAATCATCCGTGGGAACTTTTTTAACGAAGCCCTTTTAACAATACTCCAATACTGTATTCATAAATTGCTTCGAGATTGTCACTCATCATCAAATGCCCGTCGATCAACAATGATGCGAGACCATGGATCGAAGCCCATATAGTTGCGGCTTGGATGATAGGATTTTCTTGCGCGATAATCCCCTCTTCCTGCGCTTCAAGCAAAAGTCCGATCAACGCATACAACCCCGTAGCTTGGTTTTCATCTTTATAATCACACATCTCTTCACGCTCATAACGAAAATTTTCGCCAAACAGCAAACGATAGAGATTCGGATGTTCAATGGCAAAATTAAGATACGTTTTCCCCATCACCTCAAATCGTTCCGCAACACTTCGGCTACGGTCTTGAAATATCGGGGTAATGAGGAGATCAAGTTCTCCGTATCCTTTTTCAATGACTCCGAGTATTAAAGCCTCTTTGCTCACAAAATGTCGATATACGGCACTTCTTGATGTACCCAAACGTTGTGTGAGATCACGTAGGGTAATCGTATCGAGTCCTTCGGTATCGATAATTTCTAACGCTGTTTGCAACAACGCTTCTTTGAGGTTTCCATGATGATAAGGAGCGTTTTTTTTCTCTTTCATAGGTGACATTGTAGCACGCTAAACATCATTATGCATAATATGTTGACATTGTCCACATTAAATGTTAACATTGTCAACATAAAACCTTCACTGATTTAAAAGGAAAATATTATGAGGAATACGGCTCTTTTTCTCCTCACTGCCCAGTCACTCCTATGCGCCGATCTTTCACTCTTACTCCCGAGTGTCAAGACTAATTTACGGGTTGAATCGGCACGTTTGGAGATCCAAAAATCCGCAGCTCAGCTCAATGAGGCTAAAACAGCCTATTTTCCGACGGTTACGGCAACCGCCCTTTATAAGAAAAAAGATAAAACACCCGCCTTTGAACCCAATAAAATCCAAGGTGCCGAGATAGGGGCGCAAATCAGTGTATTTGACGGTTTTCGACGTGAAGCGCTTCTCGATGCCCTCCATGCGTCGATGAGTTCTGCCACCCACTCTCTGGCACAAGAAGAGCAAAATGTCCTCATGGAAACCATCGCAGAGTATTACGACTATCTTGACACCCAAGACCGTCTAAATGTAAATAAAGAGAAGAAAAATGAGCTTCTCTCCGAAGTGGAGCGGTACGAGATACTTGTTAAAAATGATCTTGCCACCACTGATATTCTAAAATCGCTTATTGCATCGAAACTGGAAGCCGATTATGATGAACAAAACCTCAAAACATTACTCGAAAAGCATCGTAAACATCTTGAACTCCTGAGTGCGACACCCATTCATGAGCCGCTCGTCTATCAAGAACTTGCGATGCCGATATTGCGTACGGTAGAACGCCATGACCTGCAAAGTGATCGCTCAAAAATAGATGTTTTACGCAATAGCGAAGATCGCTATACCTACCTTCCCTCCATCACCCTCGAAGCGAAACACAAATACATGGAATACAGCGGTTACGATACCATGGGAGGAACGAATCTCCAACCGCTCAACCAAAACGAAATAACCGCCTCTATGACAATGACCCTCTTTGATATGGGGAGAATCTCAAAAGAGAGGGAACAAGCCCGTATTGATACCCTAAAAGCCAAAAATCTACTGGATTACAAAACACAAAGCTTGGGTAACGATGCCGAAATAGCCCTCATGTCGATCCAAACTTCCCAAAATGCTTATGAAGCGGCTAAAGCTGAAGAGGAAGCGCGAAGTGAGGCATTCATCTTTATCAAAAAACGTTTCGAGGCGGGATTGGTCAATACGACAACGTACCTCAGCGAACTCACCAACCTCACCCAATCGCGTGCAAAAGCCCGTAGTGCCCGCAATACCCTCCAAGTGGCAAAAGCGAGTGCCGCCTATGCCTATGGAATTGATCTTTTAACACTCATCGAGGATAAAAAATGAAAAAAATCACCCTACTCTCAACCCTCTGTACCTTATCGTTGTGGGCAGATGTGTACGCCACCTTTGAATCCCAAGCCTACCGTGAAGCCTCTCTGGGGATGAATGCCTCAGGGATTGTGAAAAACGTCTCCGTCCAAAACGGCGATCATGTCAAAAAAGGTTCCCTCCTCCTCCAACTCGACAGTACCGAAGAACAACTTTCGCTTCAAATGGCAAAAGCCGATTTGGAGGCTATCTCCAAAGAGACCGCCTTTTTGAGCGATCAGTACGCCCGCTATGAAAAAAGTGCTCAGGTATTCGATAAAAACACCCTTGGCAAACTCAAAGCCGAACTGGATGCCAAACGCTCCCAGCAAGAACGTACTCGATTATCGGTCGCCTATTCTGAACAAAAACTCTCTAAAATGCGCCTTAGCGCCCCGTTTGCGGGAAGTATTTCCGAAAAAAATATCGAGATGGGGGATATGGTCTCTTCGATGGGGGGAACACCGCTGTTTAAACTCATCAGCACTCAAACCAAGCTTCTCATCCAGTACGATTCAAAATTCGGCTCACAGGTGAAGGTAGGGGATCGTTTTTGTATCTCAATAGATGGTAAATCGACGGGAAAATGTACCAAAATCATTAAAATCTACCCTGCTATCAATACCAAAAATCGTCAAATGACCGCCGAGGCCGACGGTTCAGGATTGCGTCCCGGCACGTTCGGCGATGGCATGATCATGGCTAAATAGGACTTATTATGCACAAAATTGCCATTACCCGCCCTATCACCACCATTATGTTCGCCCTCGCTTTGATCTTTTTCGGGTTGGTTGAACGCGGAGGTATGCCATCTGCCCTCTATCCCAACGTCGATTTTCCGATCGTCATCGTCACTACCACCTATAAGGGGGCCAATGCCGACATCGTCGAAAGCAAGGTGAGTGACAAAATCGAAGAGGCGGTGAGCGGAATTTCAGGACTCGATACCCTCAGCTCGGACAGTTCCAAAGGGATCAGTGTCGTTGTCGCCCAGTTCAAACTTTCCAAAGATCTCGATGAAGCGGTCAATGACGTCCGTGACAAAGTCTCCAGTATTCAGCTCCCGAACGAAGTGGACAAACCCTCCGTCGATAAATATTCAATCACATCCTCCCCTGTCATAACTCTCTTTTTAGCGGGCAGCGATACCCAGAAGGTGATGAAACACGCTGATGAAATTCTCAAACCCAGACTTCAGCGAATCGAAGGGGTTGGCGGTGTAACGGTAGAGGGTTTACGCAAAAAACAGATACTAATTACCCCTGATCCCTCCCTTCTCGCCAAATATTCCCTCACCATGAGCGATCTAACCAACCTTATTCGTGCCCAAAATATCCGCATGGATGGAGGTAAGACGGTTGATTCTAAGCACGAGTTCCAAATCCTCATCGATAACGACAGTAAAACGGTAGAAGCCCTCAGTGCACTTCGGATACGTGAGGGGCTCAGTTTAGGGGATGTGGCAACCGTGAGCGATACGTTAGCCGAAGAGCGCAGTTTTGCTTCACTGGATGGGAAATCTGGTGTATTGCTGATGGTCAAAAAAATGACGGGAGCCAATGATATCGCCATTGCCGATGCCGTGCGTGCCGGACTCCCTGCCCTCACCGCGCTAGAGCCGACGATGACCCTCACTCCGCTGCAAGATACGACAGGATACATCCGTGATACCCTCGATGGAGTTCAGTTTGACCTCATTTTAGGTTCACTCCTCGCTTCACTCGTCATCTTTTTGTTTTTACGCAACTTCACCCTCACCCTTATCGCCGCGCTCTCACTCCCCGTATCGATTTTCGGGGTCTTTGCGATCATGGGATGGAGCGGTCAAACCTTCAATCTTCTAACACTCACCGCCCTCACCCTCGCCATCGGTATTATCATCGACGATGCCATCGTCGTGATCGAAAACATCTTTAAACGGCTCGAAGCGGGATCGGATCGGATCAATGCCGCTATCGAAGGGGTGAATGAGATCATCTTCTCTATTGTCGCTATCTCGGCGATGCTCTTAGCCGTTTTCGTCCCCGTCGCTAAAATGAGTGGGATCGTCGGACGGTTTTTCACCAGTTTCGGAGTGACAATCATCGCGGCTATCGGAATATCATTCATCATCGCCGTCACTCTCATCCCGATGATAGCTTCCCAAATTGCTAAAGGGGAGCACAGCCGCTTTTATCACAAAACAGAGTATCTCTTTGTACGGATGGAGGAGATGTACCGCTCTCTCATCTTGAGCGTTTTGAAATACAAAAAGACTACCCTCTTGAGTGCACTCGCTGTTTTCATCGTCTCCATCATCCTCTCAGGGACACTGGGGATGGTATTTATGCCTAAAGAGGACAAAAGCCAGTTCGACATCACCCTAAAAGCTCCTGTCGGAACCAGTATTGGGGGTATGAAACTCCTCTCTCTCGATGCGCAACGTCGTATCGGCGAAATGTCTGAAGTAGAATACTGCACCCTCTACGTCGGACGGGGAAATGATCAAAAAGCGAACGAATCAGCACTCTATGTCCGGCTCAAACCACTTGATCAGCGTGAGCGGAGCCAAAGTGACGTGATGAAAGAGACCCGTGAAATCCTAGAGAGCCTCAAAGGGTTCAGTATGAGCAGTGTCACCGAAGTCAATGACATCGGGGGCTACGAGATCAATACCCCCTATCAGGTAATCCTAAAAGCCCAAAACATGGATGATGCGGAAGCGTCAGCTCAAAAACTGATGAAATTGCTCAAAAATATTGAGGGAACGACCGACGTGCAAAGCAACATTCAGCCCAAAGCACCGCAACTGAGCATCACCGTTCTCACTCAAAACGCTACCCGTCTGGGAGTTAACGTCGATGAGATCGCCCGTACCGTTGCCAGTGCTTATTCAGGTGATGGGACCATCACCTTTATCCGTGAACGGGGAAAAGAGTACGATGTTGTTATGCGTCTGGGTGATGCGAAGCGCGAAAATATTGACGCCCTCAATAGCCTAAATGTCCATACCTCTTCGGGAATAACCGTCCCCATCTCGGCTGTGGTATCTATCAGTGAGAGTTACGCACCGACCACGATTAAACGGTTTGACCGCCTCAAAAAAGTGATCGTCGGAGCCGACATCACCAAGACCTTGCCTCTCGATAAACTCGTCACAATCGTCAATGAACGTCAAGGTGAATGGTTGAGCAAAGGGGTGGCGTATGAGCTCGACGGCGATGCCAAACACATGCAGGAGAGTAATGAAGCATTCGGGATTGCGATCGGTGCGGCACTGGTAATGATTTATCTCATCCTCGCCGCATTGTACGAATCGCCTCTGCAACCGCTCATCATCATGAGTGCGTTGCCGCTGAGCTTTACGGGAGCGTTTATCGGTCTGTGGGCGGCAGGGATGAATATGTCACTCTTTAGTATGATGGGGTTGATGCTCCTGCTTGGACTGGTCGGGAAAAACTCAACCCTCGTCGTCGATGCGGCAAACCGTCTCCGAGACGCGGGAAAACCGCTTGATGAAGCGATCGTCGAAGCGGGAATCTCCCGCCTACGCCCAATTTTAATGACAACGACGGCGATGACGTTTGGGATGCTCCCCCTCGCCCTCTCGGTCGGGGAGGGTTCGGGAGTCAAAGGACCGATGGGGGTTGCCGTCATCTGCGGATTGCTTCTCTCGACGCTGACCAGTCTCCTCGTCGTTCCGGCACTCTATAAAGTCCTCGCGCCGTTGGATGCAAAGCTTCGTAAACTTTATACAATTAAAAAATAGCCTATTTTGGACTGTTTTTTGCTAGTACTCCTATAATATAATTATAAGGAGTACAAATGCAAGTACAAACGAACAGCTCTTATCTGTTTTCAAACTCTTTTGGTACATCCTCCTATTCGCCTCCACCCTCTTATAAAGAGATATTGCAATCAGGGGAGGTCGACCAGATTAAAAACGATTACAGTCTGATTTCCCAAGAGCTGAATCCTTCTGAGCGTAAACTCTATAACACTTTGCTGTATGAGGAAAATTACCAAGCGGCTAAAGGAATTGTAACCGTCGGATTTATGCGTGCGGCAGGTGTTTATCACGACAGTGAGGGAGATCCTCTTTCGGGTGAATCTCTCTCTACGGATTTAACAAAATTGTATCCGCCCGAGTCCAAGGAAGAACAAAATACCCTTAAAACTCTGCAAGAGTATCTTACGAGTAATCCTTCTTCCCTCGAGATGAGCAAAGAAATCCGAGGCAATTTACTCGATCTTAAAGTCTAGATTTTTATCCGGAATGTATCCGTCTTCTTTTTTAAGATTCCGGCGCATCGTCTCACGAACATAATCCATCCCGTTATAAAATTCTCGCATCATCACCGAAAAAAGATACGATCCTTTTGCCGTTATCTTCCGCTTTTGAACGTCGTCGAAAAGTTTCAAAAAGAAATTTTCGATCCCTAAATGTTCGGATGATGGAGAAAGACCAAATAACTCCACCATCATCCGATATTGAGCGATTGCACGTGAAGGGAATGTTATCGTATGCGTAATCGGCAAACGATTCTTTTCTAACATTTGTGCATACGCAGGTAATGAAAAGGTGTTAGCATAGAGGGTATCACCGATAAAACTAAATGCACCGCTCCCGATCCCGACGTATTCGCTCCGCTCAATCACATACTCATCGATAATCCCCTCATGTTCCAGCGACCATGCCCAAGATGAGCGTTGGGTATAAACGGCACGCATTCTCTCCATTATGATACGGTAGAGTTTCGCCTCATGCTCATCGCTCAGCCTTCCCCACCGTTTGTTCAGCGATTCTCGCACCCCCGGCGCGTACATTAGCGGATAAAAGGTCACTTGCGGTGGGCGGAGGGCGAGGATCGTATCGATCTCACGGTGAAGTGCCTCTTCACTCTGATGCGGATAGTTGTAAATCATATCAATATTGACAATAGAGAAATGGGGAATGGCCCTTTCTACCTTTGCATATTGCTCATCTGCTGATCCGAACTTCTTATACCGTCCGATCTGTTTGAGAGTTTCATCATCAAAACTCTGTATTCCGATGGAGAGACGATCAATTTTACCCATTAAATTTGCATCTTCAAGATCAGATAAATGTTGAGGATCACTCTCGCACGATACCTCACGGATACTAAAGAGCGATTTTGCCAGATCAATCGTTTCTCCAAGTTCTCGCGGTAGAATCGTCGTTGTTCCCCCTCCAAAATAGATCGAATCAAATCGATATCCCAGAGCATGAACCATCCGCATCTCGTGATGCAATAATTTAAAATAGTGCTTGGCACTCGGCTCGTCAAATCGAAACTTATGAAATGAACAATAAGGACATAATGTTAGACAAAAAGGGATATGAATATACAGCAATCGCGACGTTTCATCGGTGGCTATAGGTAACGATTTTTCGGTGGGTATGAGATGAAGATATTTTTTGACTGCCCATTGCATCGTTTTAGACGCAATCTGCTCGGCAAATCCCCAGCGGATATTTGAGATATTACGGTAATCTATCATAAACACTCTACCCCTCTAATAGAAAGCATTATAGCATGAGCGTGTCTCTAAATCCTCAATAAAACTCCTGCTATAATTGCATCATTTTGACCAAAGACGATGCTACTATGACATTGAGCGATCTATACTGCCGTTTAAACACTGCTTCTCTCACTCTCACCAATGAATATACCCGTTTGTTCCATGGGCGGGGCAATACCTACGGCGGCTACCGATTTCTCACCGTAGACAGTGCAGACAAAGTTCTGTTTGCCGTACTATTCGAGGCAGACGATGAGGAAGAGGCAATCATCTCCTTGTTACATGATTTTTATTCCGCCGAGGGAAAATGGGAAGCTCTCGTAGTTCAGCAGCGCTATCTCCCCTCCTCACCCTCTAGCGTCATCGCGGGAGAATTACCATACGAGACGTTTGCCATCGAAAACGGTCTTAAATACCGTATCAATTTTCAAAATGCCCAAAACATCGGCTTTTTCCCCGATATGAAGCTCGGTCGCTCATTTGTTCATGAGCACGCAAAGGGAAAAAATATTCTTAATCTCTTCTCTTATACCTGCTCGTTTTCCGTTGTCGCGATGAATGCAGGAGCAAATGCCGTCGTTAATGTCGATATGAATAAAAATGTCCTCTCCATCGGACGGGAGAACCACCGTCTCAATGGACTTGATACGAAAAACGTGGAGTTTATGCCCTACAATATCCTAAAATCGTGGAGCCGTATCCGCAAAAGCGGCCCCTATGATCTGATCATCATCGATCCCCCCAGTTTTCAAAAAGGCTCATTCGCCGCAACAAGCGATTATGAGAAGATTATCCGTCGACTCCATGAGTTTGCGGCACAGGAGTGCATTATCCTCTCAGCACTCAACGCCCCCGAACTGAAAAGCGACTTTATCAAAACCCTTTTTAAAGAAAATGCACCTGAATTTGAGTATATTGAGAGGTTAGAAAATTTGGAGAGCTTCCCCGAAATCGAGGAAGAGCGAAGTTTGAAAAATTTGGTTTTTAGACGAGGTTCTTAAGGTCTCGCCGCAATCTTCATCGCCAATTTTCGTGCAAACGGAAATACGAGCAAAATCGTGGGAAAGGCGATAGCATACGCCACCAACCACGCATGGAACCATATCCCGACAAATCCCTTGACCAACCCCAGATTAATAAGCGTAATCGCCCCCGACATAATAAAGCTCATAAAACCCGAAAGCAATGCCGCCTGTACCTGGTGCAAATATTTGACTGAAACCATTAATATATTCCTTTATTTACTGTGACACGCTAAAGCGATATTATTATCCCGTGCATAAATCAAGCCCCACTCAATCATTTGATCTAAAATTGGTTTGAGCGCTTCACCGTGTGGTGTGAGACTGTATTCCACTTTGGGGGGTACCTGCTCATAAATGATACGGCTCACAAGCCCGTTGTCCTCCATCTCTCGTAACTGTTGCGTCAACATTTTTTGAGTGATTTTGGGCATGAGACGAAGCATTTCACCGTTACGGAGCACTTTTTTCTCCATCAAATGCCATAATATCAGCCCTTTCCACTTTCCACCGATTAGTTCGATAGTGAGTTCAAACGGGCAATTAAATCGTGATTCTTCAATCATTTATAGTTACCTTTTAGTATGTATAGTACTTTTTAGTACGTTCTTGACAGTAAATACTGTATACTATAAAATCTCACCTGATAAAATCCTAAAGGAGTGAACATATGCAAAATAGATTTGTCAATCAGGTTGCGGTTGTTACAGGTGCTTCAACTGGAATCGGATATTCCATTGCCAAAGCACTTATTAACGAAGGTGCAAAACGTGTTTATATTACAGGTAGAACACTATCAACGCTCGAAAAAGCTTCACTAGAATTAGGTGATAAAGTTGTCTCTTTGGTCTCTGATGTATCCAATATATCCGATTTAGAAATCCTAAGAGATACTATAGAAAAAGCAGGTGATAAACTTGATATTATCGTTGCCAATGCCGGAATTGCCGAACATAACTTTTTCGGACAAACACAAGAACAAGAGTATTACAAAACTTTCGATATTAATGTAAAAGGGGTCTTTTTTACGGTTCAAACACTATTGCCCATTTTAAAAGATGGAGCGTCAATCCTACTTGTTTCTTCAATAGTAAGCAATAAAGGAATGCAAAACTTTAGTCTTTATAATGCATCAAAAGCTGCAGTACGTTCTTTTGCAAGAACTCTCGCTAATGATTTAAAAGAACGTAAAATCCGAGTAAATGCACTCAGTCCAGGTATAACAAGAACCCCAATTTTTGAAAATGGCTTACACATGAGTGAAGAACAAATCGAAGCATTTCAAGAGTTTGCAAAAGAAGCGGTGCCGTTAGGCTATATAGCACAACCAGAGGAAATCGCAGCGGCTGCACTATTTTTAGCTTCCCAAGATGCTAGTTATGTCAACGGAATTGAATTTAGTGTTGATGGCGGATTTGCCCAAATCTAAAAGGAAACCCAATGAAACACGTATTACTATTAAACCTGCATCAGAAATATGAAGGGATTGCTAACGGAAATCTAACCAGAGACCTACTTAGTGAAGCAAAAACTTTTTTTACTCACAATGGATACGAAGTTAAAGAAACCAATATCGACGAGGGATATGATATTGCCGATGAGTTGGAAAAATTCCAATGGGCTGATTTGTTTTTCGTTCAATCGCCGGTTTATTGGATGGGATTGCCGTGGCTGGGGAAAAAGTACATTGATGAGATTTTCTCTGCCGGGGTAAATACCGTGACATATGCCAGTGACGGGCGAAGCCGTAACGATCCATCCAAAACCTACGGAAGCGGTGGATTGATGGGAGAAAAACGGTATATGCTCAGTTTTACCTATAACTGTCCTGCGAGCGAATTCAACAATCCGAAAGGTTTTTTTGACGGATTGAGTTTGGATGAGGCCAATATCGCTCTTCATAAAACTTTTCAATTTTGCGGTGCGATGCAATACCCAACTTTCTCTGTCCATGACATCTATAAATCAGAGTTTTCCCTTGAGAATACACTTAATGATTTACGCCATCGCTTAGAGGAAAATTTTACCTCTAAATCCTGATTTTCTCCCCATAGCGCACTTTGCGCTCTGGCGTATAGTCCCACCATACCTTTGCCTCACCGCCGTTCATAAAATCGGTAATCGACATTAGTACATCAAGCATACAAGGGTCTTGTCTCTCGCCGAATGCTTCACAAAAACGAACATAAAGATCATACGGATCTTCGCCTTTGAGCTGGTCGGGAGAGATGATGCCGATGCGTGCAAGATCAGCGGCAACCGTTTTGCCGACATTAGGTAGATCTGTCAATTTGACAACCTTTTCACGTACCACTTTTGTTGGATTCATGATCTTACCTTCTATTCTTTTGGATGGATTGAATAACGTCCTTTAGTGTTGGTCACCTCAAGCTCCGTATTAAAGACTACAGAGAGGTTAGCGCTGTTTAACACCTCTTTTTTATCTCCAGAAACATAAATTTTTCCCTCTTTTATCAATACCGCTTTTTGGATCTCTTCAAAGACCTCTTCGATATGATGGGTGACAAGGATTATCGTCGTACCTGTGCGTGCAAGGGTACGCATCATCTCTATAAAATCGAGCTGCGCTTTGATATCTAATCCTACCGTAGGTTCATCAAGTAATATCGCTTTAACAGGATGGACAAGTGCTCGTGCCACGATACATTTACGTAACTCTCCCGTTGACATTTGATCTACACGTTTATCATGTAGGTGTTCAATACCTAAACGAGCCATCGCACTCTCAGCCGCATTCATTTGGTTTGATGTATGCTCTAAATGATCGAACAACCCGATAGTTCCGTAAAATCCGCTCAGTACCGCTTCGAACCCGCTGAGATAACTCCCCTCAAATGCAAAGCGGGTATGTAAATCGTTCGTAACCACTCCCAAATGTTTACGTAACTCAGTGATTACCCATCGCTCATTACCCAATATCTCACGCTTAAACGGCTCATCTTTGTAGGATGGATAGAGTTCACAATTAATCAGTTTAATAAGACTCGATTTCCCTGAACCGTTTGCCCCCAAGATCACACTATGCTGCCCCTCATCGATCGTCAGAGAAATATTTTGAAGTACGGTAGTAATTTCATATCGTAGAGAGACATTCTCAAAAAAGATTATCGGTGTTTGCATAAACATCCATTCTCATGATCGTCCACCATCCCGCACGCTTCCATAAATGCATAAATAGTGGTCGAACCGATAAATTTAAAACCCCGTTTTTTCAGTTCTTTTGTCATGGCATCGGAAATCTCTGAGGTACATGCTGCCGTTTTATAATTAACGACATCATTTATAATTGCTTTCCGCCCCACTTTACCCCAAAAATAGCTATCGAGTGAGCCGAATTCTCGCTGAATCTCTAAAAAAATTTGTGCATTTGTAATGATCGCTTCGATCTTCGGACGGCTTTTGATAACCAGTCCGCTCTCCATAATTCTATCTATATCTGCATCGGTATACGAAGCCACTTTCTCTAACTCAAACTCTTCAAACACCTCACGGTACCCTGCACGCTTTTTAAGTACGGTTAACCAGCTCAAACCGGCTGATTGTGTTTCCAAGCTAAAGAGTTCAAACAAAGCCCGATCCTCATGCAGAGGTTTCCCCCACTCTTCGTCATGATACGCAACATAAACCGGATCGCTTAACTTTACCCATCCGCAACGTGAAACCGACATCCATTTCTCCGCTTTTAAATTGTGAATATCATAGCATAAGTCATTCTATTACACTTTTTTATGTCACTATGAAATAAAAGAATAGGCTCACACTAAAATCACTATAATAATTCTCATGGAAAAAAATATTCGTATCATCAATACCCCTATAGGCTCAATGATTGCCGAGTGTAGTGTTGAAGCAATCACTTCCCTCGACTTTGCCGATTCGGAAAGTAAGATTGAAAATTCTGATCATCCGCTATTGCTCCAACTTGAAAAAGAACTGCATGAATATTTTGAAGGGAAACGACGTAGTTTCAGCCTCCCGCTTGCACCGAAGGGGACACGCCTTCAAGAGGATGTTTGGAAAACCCTTCTCACCATCCCTTATGCTCAAACCATCTCTTATGCAGAGGAAGCAAAAATTTTCGGAAATCCCAAAGCGATCCGTGCCGTCGCCAGTGCCAACGGACGAAATCCTATCGCAATCTTGATCCCATGTCACCGTGTTATTGCCAGCGGCGGCGGACTCGGAGGATACAGTGGAGGGTTATGGAGAAAAGAGTTTTTGTTG
>Ga0209800_10000651_pt1 | contig 48462 bp, 27 predicted proteins | sample Higcelweek8metaG_FD_187174 | JGI IMG/M metagenome (GOLD analysis project Ga0209800, IMG submission 187174) | Freshwater pond sediment microbial communities from the University of Edinburgh, under environmental carbon perturbations - High... | ecosystem: Environmental > Aquatic > Freshwater >...
GTGAAGACAATCGGTCAGCCCGCAGCAATAATCGATTGCTTCGGCATACTTACGGACGACAGGATCCGCCGTTACTTCCAGCTAGGATGTGAGGTGAAGGGGCTCGGGCGCGGACATATCCAGAGAATCAAGGAGGAAACACGCAAGTCCTGAACTGCAGTAACAGATAACCCCAAATAAAGCAGCAAACCAATGAAGAGGAAAGTAAACGAACTGTACGAGGAGTACCGCAACGGCAATGTCAGCCGGCGCGAGTTCATGAAGAAACTGGCACTGGTAACCGGTGGTACCGCCGCTGCCGTGGTGATCCTGCCAGGTTGCAGCGGCACCTCTGCCAGGGCAGCCGGCAGGAGCGTCATGAACGTGATCGGCGAGTTCATAAACTACCCTGGCGCCTCCGGTGATGTGCGCGCATGGATCTCAATCCCGGAAGGAAAGAAGAAGTATCCGGGCGTGATAGTTATCCATGAGAACAGGGGCCTGACGCCTCATATTCGTGATGTAAACAACCGCATGGCCCAGGAGGGATTCGTGGCACTGGCCCCGGATGCCCTCTCCCCTCTGGGTGGCACACCCGAAGACCAGGACAAGGGCCGCGAACTGATTGGACAACTGGACCGTGAGGAGACGATAAAGAATTTCGTCGCCGCAGTGAAATACCTTGAAACCCACCCGCGAACCACCGGTAAAGTGGGTTGCACCGGCTTCTGCTGGGGAGGCGCAATGACCAACCAGGTGGCTGTCAACTCTCCCGATCTCGATGCAGCGGTTCCATACTACGGATCAACACCCGCATCTGAAGATGTACCTAAGATCAGGGCTAAAATGATGGCTCACTATGCCAGCGACGATGAACGGATCAACGCCGGTATACCAGCCTTTGAGGAAGCTCTCAAAAAGGCTGGAATAGAGTACCAGATATTCATCTATGAGGGAACTCAGCACGCGTTCAACAATGACACGGGTCCGAGATACAACAAGGAGGCTGCTGACCTCGCATGGGAGAGAACAACAACCTTCTTCAGGGAGAAGCTGGGGAGCTGATAAGCACTTCCCCGCCATAACCTTTGTTTATTGAGCCAACACTGCTAAAGGACACTTTTCCAAACCTTTGCAACTTCATTGATGAAGGGACGGCAGTGGTTGAAGAACTGCCTGTACCCTTCGCACAGGTAGTTCAGGCCGGGTTCGCCGTCAGGCGTTTTAATAAATCTGTTACGAGGGCACTCCCCGTGACACATCTCAAGCACCTCGCAATCAATACAATAACGGGGCAGCACTGATTTCTTGGCTTCGCCGAAGGCTATCTGCCGGGGATGGTCCAGGAGACTGTTCAATGAGGAATTCATTATATTTCCAATGAGATGCTCCTCATCCACGTAGTGGTCACATGAGTAGAAATCTCCGTTCATCTCAACCACCGGCACGGCGCCACAGGCAGGTTTGAAAATACATAGAGTATGCTCCTGACCGAAAGCGGTGCGGAGCGCCTCCTCAAAGATCTGTATCTTTATTTTGCCAATATCTTTTTCTATCCACTCATCGAATATGACTGAAAGGAATTTCCCGAAGTCAGCCGGCCGGACACTGTGCGCCGTCACCCCGGCATCGCTGTTGTCCTGTTGCTCCACAAGCGGAAGAAATGAAATGAAGGGAACACCCAGGCTCTTGAAGAATCGGTAAACCTCAAGAGGTGCATGTACATTTTCGCTGTTGACAACGCAAAGTATCTCATGCTGCACCCCCTCTGCCCGAAGAATGTCAAGCCCCCTCATCACCTCCGCAAACGTGCCGCTGCTATCAGCCCGCTTCCTGTTGCCGTTGTGGAAGCGCTCCGGCCCGTCGAGGCTGACTCCGACATAAAAGCCCTCCTCCCTGAGGAACCTCCCCCACTCTTCATCTATCAGGGTTGCATTGGTCTGCATCCCGTTGGTGACCCGGCAGCCCTCAGGGGCAAGACGCCGCTGAATGGTCATTACTTTGCGGAAGAAGTCAATGCCGGCCAGTGTCGGTTCTCCTCCGTGCCATGAGAAAAAGAGCTCCTGCCCTCCCGACGCCTCAACATGCTGCCTGACATACTCCTCCAGAACCTCATCCGACATGCGGAATACGCCTGACCCCTGCAGCAGGGTATCTTTCTCCATGTAGTAGCAATAGCTGCACCTGAGATTACACCTGGCTCCCACCGGTTTGACAAAAACCTGGAACTCACGTGAGCCTTTGTCAGTTTCCATGGAATCATGATGCTTCATAATGCAAATATACCCTCTGCCGTGAATTCTGAACCGGCACCGCCACCTTATAATGCATCCGGCCAATGCCGTGAGCCCTTTGACACAATAATGTTACTTTTGAGGGGTTATTAGGGTTGTGTGAAGAAACATCTTTCTATCCGGATCATATTGCTTTTCTTTCTGGTCGCTCCCATGGCCGGACAGAATCTTACTGACAGCAACCTGCCAATCGTGATAATCAGCGTTGACGGCAGCCTTGCGATCAAGGATGAACCCAAGGTCAAGGCTACAATGAAGATTATCGACCGCGGACCGGGACAGCGAAATTATGTTTCAGACAAGGATAATCCTCTATATCTCAACTATAACGGGCGCATAGCCATTGAACTCAGGGGATCCTCCTCCCAGGAATCGCCGAAGAAAAATTATGGCTTTACTACCCGAATGGCGGATGACATCACAAACAATAATGTAAGCCTCCTCGGAATGCCTGAGGAGAACGACTGGATCCTTGGAGGGATGGTTTTTGACACATCTTTTGTACGCGATTATTTCAGTCAAAGCCTGTCCAGGAAGATGGGGAACTATGCTTCACGGGCAGCCTACTGCGAGGTGATTGTAAACAATGTTTACATGGGGCTTTACATGCTCCAGGAGAAGCTTAAGGCCGATGACAACAGGATTGACGTCATTAAAATCGGCAAGACCGAAAACAGCCTCCCTTCACTCACGGGAGGATATATCTCCAAAGCCGACAAAATGACCGGTGGTGATCAGCCTGCCTGGAAGATGTATTCATTTCAGAATTCCGTCGTGGAATATATCCATGAGCTGCCCAAACCGGAGGATGCCACCGCAACACAAACATCGTATATCAGCGGTGAATTTTTCAGGCTTGAATCCGCAGCACGGAATAACGACATTTCAGTGATCAACGGCTATCCTGCCCTGATAGACATCCCCTCCTTCATAGACTTCATGATTGTCAATGAATTTGCATCCAATCCTGATGCCTACCAGTACAGCACATATTTTCACAAGGACAGGAACGGTAAGCTTCGTGCCGGGCCGGTCTGGGACCTGGACCTTTCTTTCGGAAACGACCTCTTTCAGTGGTACCTGGACAGGAGCAAAACCAATCTCTGGTATTTCGAGGACTATTACTACAATAACGGATCACGCTTCTGGCGCGACCTGTTTCACAACGTTACCTTCAGGTGCTATCTCTCAAAAAGGTGGAATGAACTACAGGGGCCTGGCATGCCGTTGAACAGAACGGTGAGAGAGTCCTTTCTTGACGAGACTGTAGCGCTAATCTCCGAGGCCGTCGTGCGCGATTGTCAGCGGTGGGGCAAGATTGCTAACCATGCCTCCAGGATTGCAGCCATCAAATCCTTCATGCAGGAACGCGCAACATGGATCACAGCCAATATTGGAAGCTACAGTGCATGCAGCAACATCACAGTTCCCGGGCTCGCAATCACTAAGATAAACTATCACCCGGCGATTTCAACCGAGTTTCCTGACAGTGATGCCATGGAATTCATTGAGGTCCGGAACACAGGAACCACCTCTGTTAATCTCAGCGGCGTATTCTTTACCGGTACGGGACTCGTATACCAGTTCCCGGCAAATTCAACCCTGGGCCCGGGACTATGCGTGATAATAGCTGCAAACGCGGCGGTGTTTCAGTCCAGGTATGGCTTCTCACCTTTCGGACAGTTCACAAGGCATCTGTCAAACAGTGGAGAGATGCTCCTGATGGCAGATGCTTTCGGCAATGTGATTGACATGGTAGAGTATTCTGACCGGACTCCGTGGCCGGATGCGGACGGCAACGGCTCATACATACAGCTGAGGGACCTTGCGCTGGACAACAGCCTGCCGGAGAGCTGGGAGGCATCGAACCAGGTTATCACTTCGGTTACAGAGCCTGTCGAAGAGGGCAGCATCAACCTCTACCCAAATCCTGTCAGTGATGATCTTACTGTAAGAGCTGCGAGGGACATCAGCAGCATATGCCTCTATGATATGCGGGGAACAGTCATTCTTACGCAACAGGTCGATGGCCCTGAGGCAGTCGTTGACATGAGTGCCCTGACCCCCGGGGTCTACATTATAAGGATCTTCACTTCAGAAGGGAGCATCCCTCGAAGGGTTGTGAAGAATTGAATTTTACCAGATCCAGGTTCCCACGGCACCGCCGTTGAGGCTAAGCGGCATGTTGAACCCCCTGAACCTGACGTTGAAATTCCTTTTTGTATCCGTTGTATTGACTACAATAAGTACTTTCTTCCCTTCCGGGGTCTGGAAGGCTACGTTTGGAAAATTGCCCTGCATGGTTGATGATACACGCACTGACCCGGGCCGCACGAACTTCGAGGCATGAGCAAGGATATACCAGGCAGGATTACGCTTTACGCTGTTACCGTCGATAGTCACAGTGCCGAGGCACCTGTCGCATCCGCCAACAGTGTGAGGGTCATAGGTCGGGTCTGATGCCAGGTTCCACTCAAGTACATTACGGCACCAGTTCCGTGTAGCGCCAATTATCAGGTTCTCGACGTGCCATTTGAGATCGCCGGCCAGGTCACCCGGTCCGCCCACCCACTGTTCAGTGAAGTAAAGATTCTTGGTGGGGTATGCGTCATGTACTGCCGTAAGATTGTTTATGGACCCTCCGTAAAGATGAAAAGCGGAACCGTCAACGTAGTTTCGTGCAACGGCATCATTCAGGATTTCAAGCGGATAATCAGTACGGTCAGCATTGTGATCGTAGATTATGATCTTCGTTGTGATTCCTGCGGCAGTAAAGGCCGGCCCAAGGCTCTGCCTGATAAACAGTGCCTGGTCTGCGGCTGTCATTACCATGCTTGGATTGTTGCCACCGTAAAGCGGCTCATTCTGTACTGTAACGGCATCAATTGTAATGCCTTCAGCCTTCATAGCCTGAATGTACCTGACGAAGTAAAGAGCATAGGCATCAAACCACTCCCTTTTCAGGCTCCCTCCCACTGAAGCATTGTTTGTTTTCATCCATAGCGGCGCTGTCCAGGGCGAGCCCATTATCTTAAGGGCAGGATTGATTGCAAGTATCTCCTTAAGGACAGGAATCAGATCCTCCTTCTCCGCCGCCAGGCTGAACTTTTCCATCAGAGGGTCAGTCTCTCCAGGGGCCAGGTCAGAGTACGTAAACACTCTGTCGCTTAAGTCGGATGCACCAATGCTCACACGGAGATAACTGATGCCGATTCCGTTCCCTTCAGGGCTGAAGAGTTGCTGAAGCAGTGCAGCCCGGGATGCAGGCGACATGCGGTTAAGAAGTATTGCGCTGCCGCCGGTCAGGCAGTTACCGAACCCGTCTATCTCCTGGTAGCGAACAGTTGTGTCAATTACGATTGTAGGGTCGGCATTGACAGCAGCGCCAAACTCAGTCTCTGTAACCTGCTTTTCAAACAGGATTCCCTGTGTGGGTGCTGTGATCCAGGCTTCTGCATATATTCCGCTGCCATCACCGGTGCCATTACCGTTTTCAGGAGGACGGTTACAGCTTATAATCAGCAGAGCAAATAAGAGATGTAATATTTTCATTGAGAAAACTATTTAGTCTGGTAGACTCTGACGTAATCAATAACCATTGTTCTGGGAAAAATTGAATTATCTACTCCCTGTACTCCGCCCCAATTGCCTCCGACAGCAACATTGAGAAGGAGATGAAACCGTTTGTCAAAGGGCCAGACCTTGTAGCCGGTCCCTTCATTCTTAAAGGTAAAATAATGATTATCATCTACATAACCCCTCAGCTCCTTCAAATCCCACTCGAGGGTGTATACATGAAAATCGGTATAACAGGTAGAGACAGTTTTCTGTGAGGATTTTTGGGTTCCGATAATGTGATTATAAGATTCTGTGTGAACTGATGCATGGATAATGTTGGGATCCCAGCCTACGTTCTCCATTATGTCTATCTCACCGCTGGCAGGCCATCCTCCGTACTCCCAGTCAGTGGAAAGCATCCAGATCGCCGGCCACATTCCCCTGCCGTCAGGAATTTTTGCCTTCACCTCCACCCTGCCATAGAGCCAGTCGCCTTTACCCCTTGTCCTGAGTCTTGCTGACGTATAGCTAAAACCCTCATAGTCCTCCTTATGGGCAGTAATATAAAGAAATCCGTCCTTTACCTCAGCATTCTTGAGCCTGTTTGCCGTATAGTACTGCAATTCGTTGTTTCCCCAGCCGGATGAGTTACCTTCAGTATCATAGTTCCACTTAAGGGCATCCGGCAGACCGCTGTAATTAAACTCATCACTCCACACAAGTACCTTCTCTCCGGTGTTGGGATTTTCAGGAAGCGGGTCGGTGTCGTTTACCTTACCGCATCCAGGTGCCAGCAGCACAACTGTAAAGAAGATTAAAGCAAATAATGGCATAGCTTTCATGTCAGTAATTCCTACTCAATTATAAATTCGGCATGTAATCCGGTATCTGAGTCAGGGCCGATCCATATGTCAAACTCGCCGGGCTCGGTAAGGGTTTCAGTTCCGTTGAAAAAAGCCAGGTCTTCTGCCCTGAGGATAAATTCCACAACAGCTGTTTCTCCCTTTTTAATATGGATCCGTTTGTATCCCTTTAGCTCCTTTACCGGTCTTGTGATGCTTCCTACCCTGTCACGGATATAAAGCTGCACGATCTCATCAGCATCCCACGCACCGCTGTTGGTTACCCCGGCCTTAACCGTGATTGATCCTGTTGTGCTCATCGCATCATCAGATAAGGTTAGATTGCCGTAGGTGAAAGTCGTGTAGCTGAGTCCGTATCCGAAAGGCAGTAACGGGGTATAACCGTAGTCGAGATGATATGACTCATAACCTAGTGAGCTCTGCGGATTCTCAACAGGGATCTCGTCAATGGGTGTCCACGTGTCATCTGAAGCAGGCCTGCCGGTATTATTTCTGTAATAGTAGAAAGGAATTTGACCCTCGCCCTTCACAAAGGTCACCGGAAGCTTGCCTGAGGGTGATTCCTTTCCGAAGATAAGGTCTGCCAGCGCAGGGCCGGCCATGGTACCTCCGTGCCACGCATAGAGAAGGGCATCAGACTCATTCAGCTCATCTCCTATCGCCAGTGGCCTTCCTGCCATAACAATAACCACAAGAGGCTTGCCTGTGGCTGCCAGTGCTGAGAGCAGTTCGCTCTGGGCGCCAGGCAGGTCAATATTGCCTCTTGACTGACCCTCACCTGACAATATCCACTCCTCACCGATAAACAATAAAGTGGCATCGGATCTCCCGGCTGCAGCAAGGGCAGCGCTGAACTGATCTTTGTTTTTGTCGCGGCTGTATTTCAGTCCGGGAACGAAATTGACCCTGGTATCCCCGAGAAGCTCTCGGATGGCCTTCAGCGGTGTGACCGAGTTTTCCGGCAGTCCGTCGAAGCTCCATGTGCCCATCTGGTCACGCGGAGAGTCGGCCAGCGGCCCGATAACGGCCACTGATTTAATCTTTTCTGATGAAAGAGGGAGTGTGCTGTTTTCGTTCTTTAACATCACAGTGCTCTGCCTTGCCACTTTGCGGGCATGTTCAAGAAAAGAGGGATCAAGGATCTTCTTTTCAGCCGCCGGATCAACATAAGGGTTTTCAAATAAACCCATTTTATATTTAACCCTCAGAACATTCCTGACAGCATTGTCAATCTGCTCCATTGTTATCTTTTTCTCATCGAGCAAAGACTTAATGTTCTCAAAGTAAGTTGTGGTAGCCATCTCCATGTCAACGCCGGCAATAATGCCTTTCGCAGCAGCATCCTTTTCATCATAGGCATATCCCTGATCAACAAGCTGCGGGACCGATGCCCAGTCGCTGATGACAAATCCTTCGAACCCCCACTCATCACGGAGTATCCGTTTCAGGATGAACTCATTTGCTGAGGTCGGGACACCGTTCAGTTCAGTGAATCCGGACATGAATGTCAGGGCACCTGCATCTTTTGCGGCTTTGAATGGTTTCAGAACCACATTGCGGAGTATTGGTTCGGAAATATATGTGGTGTTGTAATCGCGTCCGGCCTCTACAAAACCGTAACCAGCAAAATGCTTTGCACATGCAGCCAGGGAGGCAGGGTCAGTGAGACTGTCACCCTGAAGGCCTTGAACCATTGCATATGCAAGTGTGGAAGCCAGATAGGGATCCTCACCGCAACCCTCTGCTATCCTTCCCCACCTTGGGTCCCATGTGATGTCAATCATCGGCGCAAACGCCCAGTTTATACCCTGTGATGAAGCTTCAACCGCTGATATACGAAAAGCTTCCTTCACCGCCTCCGGGTTCCAGGAAGCGGCCATTCCAAGAGGAATCGGGAAAATCGTACGGTATCCGTGGATTACATCCCTGCCAATCAGCAGAGGTATTCCAAGCCTGCTTTCTTCTACAGCAATGCGCTGAGCCTCGTTAACCTTTTCTGTTCCGAAGAAGTTGAGCATTGATCCGAACCTGCCATCGCGGATAGCTTGCTTGAATTGCTCAGGATCACTGAAAAAGCCATCGAAAACCTGCGACATCTGCCCTATTTTCTCATCAAGAGTCATACGGGCAAGCATTGCTGCAGCCCTGTCATCTGCATCATCACTAACACTACCGCCGGACTTACAGGAACTAGTCCCGATTATCAGGAGAACAAACAACAGGACAAGCGAATGTTTGAAAAGAATCATTGATTTATTTCTTACGGTGATTGATTTTTATGATTATAGTTATCACGAAGTTCCCTGACAGACAATAAACAGCTGCGCAGAATACCCCGGGGCACACATTAACCCATGAGGCAAATTTAATTATTTATGAACATAATCCGCAACAGGCAGCCCGGGATAGTCCTGACACCAGAGCAAGGTTTGCCAATGCTGCCAGAGGCAGATGTTCCGATGCAATAAATTGAATTTCAGGATTCCAGCTTAACTGAGACTATTATTTTTTTGATTTCTCCGCTGCGGTTGAATACCATGTTACTGGATTCAGGGTCAAGTGAATCACCATCTATTCTTAAAACTTCACCTGTGCCTGAATTCACTTCTATTTCACTCCGGCCCGAAACCGAACAGATTACAGGCACCTGGCAAAGAGTAAAGGCAAACTGGTTGGCGGAAAGGTGAACATGCCCCGTTGTGCCGTCGATCCCCGGAAAGGAAAAGTATTCCTCCCTGTCCAGAAACTCTTCAGGATTGAGAAGTGATGTGTCAAAGTGAACTTTTCCTCCCTCAATCTTAACCCCCAGCTCCCTCATCCTGGAAATAACATCTTCCTTAACCTGGCCGGTCATTCCCGGCTGTTTGGCTCCCGATTTCCCGGGGGTATGGGAATAGGCATCTGTTGGAAATGCTCCGTACGAATCGGGCGACTTATACATTCCTATCCCGGCTTTTATGTCAAAATAGTGCTCCTTTAATTGATCACGCAGTCCTTCCGCCACGCCTTCTTCACCGGCTCTGAAAAAACATTCCTGAGCTGCAAGCAGAAGCTTTGATACCATGTGCCAGTAAATGCTCCCCAGGCCTTCATAGGCATAGAATGTCCCCGATCTTCCGGTAAATGACTGATGATCGAATATTTCTTCATAAATATTCATAATCAATGCCTTCTCCTCGGATACAAGCAGCCCGTACTTATCGTGATCAAGTGATTCCAGCGCTGATTCCAGCATGTTGGCATTACGGAAACTTCCGCAGAAATGAAGAACCCCTGTCTGGTCGATGCTTACTATCGAAGTCTCCCTGTCATTCAGTAACCTTGTGAGGAGCTCTGATTCCTTTACCCTTTTAGCAGGGATGTTGTTTTTCTCTGTAAATAAGGGCAATTGCCTGTCCGGGTATAACAAATAGCTGTACTGATCGGCCCTGAAAAGGTCAGAATGTTTAAGGGCACTGAGCACTTCAACTGATTCTGCTGCCGAAAGAAAACCAGAGCTGAGTACTGCTACCTGTCCTTCAAGCATTTCATATAAGTGGCGAATTGAAATCGTGTCGTTGTCAAAAGAAACCAGGTTGTATGAGTGGTACAATCCGTCATCGCGTCTGTTCCTCCTTATTGACTCATCAATATATTCAAGTGAAAGCGCCATGAAACTGACCAGCCGGACCTTTTCTATCGGGGCTTTTTCCCCGGAGAAGGTATGATTGTATATCGCCTGACGGTAATTTGTGCCGGCTTCACCCATAACGTCAGTAAAATCTCTCCGCTCGCGGTCAGAAAATCCTGTTTTCAGCTGAGGAGACTTCTCATTCAGGAGATTGAAAACATTGTCGAAAAGTTCTTTTACTTCTCCGGAGACATCTGCAGAAGTGATTTCTGACCGGTCAAAAACCCTGTGCCAGAAACTCAGGAATCTTCTCAGATAATACAGAGTTACCATTGATGCCCCGTTACCCACAAGGGCATTGTTGGCATCATTCCATTCCGGCCGTTGAGTATTCAGCCATATGCCGGCCTCTGGAATAAAATTAGTCAGCTTGGCAAGAAGAAGAACCAGTATCTTTTCGGTGAAATTGACATGATAAACCGATTTATCAGCACTATTCACCAGTCGGCCATCAGAACCGATCTCTTCGACAAGTTTTTTGATCCCCTTATTCAGTTCTTTATTGAATACAATTGTATTTTTCGGATCCTTTACAATTTCAGCATATGATTTGATACGATAGGGCACATTGGCATAGGCAAAGACCTCTTCTGACAGCATCTTATCAATTTTCCCGGGATGATAACTGTCAGATAATTCAAGAAGTTTTTGCAGGTAAATAATCTGGTGATCGCCCCAGTAACCAATATAGGACCACGGATCATCAGGATCTGGGGACTCCCAGTCGATGCCATCCCGCATGATCCGATAGGGATTATATCCATCCGGGGTGGTAGCGTTTACAAATTTGCTGATAATGTTTTCAATGAACCCGGGAAACGATAAGCTCAAAGCCTCCCAGTTCTGAAAAATGTCCCGCCAGTTCCCCTGGAAATCAAATCTCGGAGTGCCATCCTCATTTTTGTTTTCAATTGAGAACTGGTTCCAGGGCCGGCTGGGGTCACCGTGACGTCTGCTGAAAGTAAGTGGCAAATATTCGTTGCAGATGCGAATGATGTCGGAGTTACTGCTTTTCTTTGCCAGCATTTGCAGATCCTGAATGGAAATTTCCCCGTGGATTTCTGAGAGCAGATCTTCTGCAGCAGGCCAGGCTTTTTTGTTTGTATTCTTTACGAATCGTTTCAGGTCATCAACAGGGATCATGTAATTGTTAACGAATATGCCTCCTCTCATTATATTGAAAAGAACGTTTGAGAAATGGCGTACCGTGCACAATTCATCCCTGCTTTTCTGCAATCCGTCTGCAGATGCCACGAAGGAGACAAGTCTGCCGGTGCCCCTCTTGATATCCGCATTGATCAGCTCGAAGAAATTGTTCTTATTTCTTAAAAAGTGATTGAGGTTTGCCACCCCGGTCGTACTCTGGTCAACTTCACAGACAAACAACCATTCCTGTGCTTTCTGACCGGGTATATCTATGTCAGCGTTTAAAAAATAAGCTCCGCGTGAGGCCCTGACATCAGTTTCAGTATTAATGGGAGCCCCGGTTCTAAAATGACCGAGTTGTTTGTCGGAAATCAGAACCTTGCTTTCAGCCAGTCCGAAAGACCATACTGTTGTGGCATTGAGTGATTCGCTCGGTTCCGCTTTGTCGACCGGTATTGAACTCAGCATGAAAAGACCAAGCTTCGTCTCCTCTATGAGTTCACTCTTCTTATAGCCATCAAGCAGGTTGCTGTATGCATTCTGGAAATTGTAATCGACACCGCTTGGAAGAATATTGCGTATGCCATCAAGCACATTGGTCCGGACCGTTTTGTTGCTTAAATTCACAAGCCGCGACTTTTTTACAAATCCGTATTTATCACTCGTAAACCATCCGTATTGAAATTCCAGTTCAAGGTCAAGATTGCGTTCCTGGAAAACAATTTTGTTACCGTAGATACTCTTCAGGAGGTTTCGTTCAGTGTTGTATATATTGGCCAGTTCTTTTGAGAACGGCTCCCATAGGAAGGTTTGACCTTCCCTCTGAACCAGAATGATGGTTTTACTGCCCGTCAGGTCATAATAGTCATGAATCTTGTCATCTGTATAGTAGGGAAAAAGTGCATGGTCGCGGTCCTTCCTTCCTGCCGCCAGGGATCCGTTACTTGAGATAAACATCCATTGATCGGAGTCACTGACAACAGTCATGAAGAAATCCGGCATCAGATCATAGTGCTCAATACGGTAGAACTCCTCACCGTCAACCTCCACAAAGGTTCCCTGAACTTTGTTATCTGGTTGTATCAGGACTGTCTGGCCCAGCTTTATCTTTTCGCTTTTCATATTGATCCAGGTAATTACTGAAGGATGCCTTAGGCTTGCGGTTTTCGTAAAAGACCCCCCAGTGTTTTTCCACCTCGTCGGGGTCTGAATTTTCTCCTCCTCCCTTCCATGGTTCGTCGAATGCCTCAAACAGGAAGGTTGTTACACGTGTTTTCAAAATCCAATTGTGAAGTTGGATCAGGTAGTGTTCCTGGGACGCAAGGTCAGCAGTCCCCTTAATCAGGGAAGCCTGCTCTCCGTGCCCGGTCTTTCGGGCATTGAGATTTGTTGCCCAGCCTGCCTCTCCAATTACAGTCAGTTTTTCAGGATGCATCGGCATGACCTCCTGAAATAAGATCCTGTCCATCCATTCGATTGCATTTTCTACTGTAATGCCATTCCACATCGAATAAAGATGCGTTACAATAAAGTCAGTCTCATCAGCAATTATTTTGCTTTCCGATGTAATCCAGAAGCTGTAATCATCAGCTGTTGTAACAGGGACCCTGGTGTTATTCCTCACAAGTCTTATATAATTAATCAGATCCTTCTGATCCATTCTGTGAGCTGACCAGGATACCTGCGTCTCATTCCCCACACTGACGGCACTGATAATATCCGGAAATTCATTGGCAAGTTTGATTCCCGTGAGAGCCTGCTTACGGTTCTCTTGTTTTCTCTCAGGCCGGCCGGTTTCATTTTCAAGCCATACTCCTAGCATCACCTTAAAGGGGAAACGTCTTTTACGTATTGTCTTTAATATCCTTTCGGAGTCTTCATCAGAACCGTATAGCCGGATTAGATTCCAGTGATTCTGTACTATCCGCAGGTCCTGCTCAATTTCAGCTTCAGAAGGCCCCTTCACACCTGGTGCCTGACCTCGCCGGTAACATCCGTATGATACTGCTTCACCTGCCCATTTGCCATCATGGCCGGGTTCAAATCTTCTAATTATAAAGGGATCCTGTCTTAACAGAAAGGATCCCGACTTATCAATCTGAAAGTTTTCCTTCATGAAAAAAAGATGTATTGGAAACGGCACTAGAGCTGCACCCGAACCGTCTGGACAGAGTTGGCAACAATGGTTACGCTGGCATACTGATCCTTAATCTGAAGTTTATATTCAATATCTTTCTTTGTCGTATTCAACAGCTGCACTGTCAGCACATTGTCACTGTTCACTGTTGCACAGGCGTGGAGGTCATCCTCACCCAAACCATCAACCGTTTTATATGTCTGAACTGCCCTGTCTCCCGGTCTAATTGTTTTACTGAACTGTGCCAGCACATAATATACAGGCGTGTAGTAAATCTGTCCGGTTTCAGTATTAATCATTACAGGTGCACCGCAGAAATTACCAACATGATTGGGTCCGCCGATATGATCAAGAACAACATTCCAGTCAATCCAGCCAGCCAGCCAATGGTCAATACTGACAATTATATTTCTTGCATAACGATGCACCGGAGTATAGACCGGATGGTCCTCACTGTTCACTCCTGCCCACGTTGCTGAGTATGCCCAATCAGTTGCATTCCGGTTCCACCAGAATGAATCATTGTCAAACCAGTCCTTCTCCTGGTAACCTTCAGGATCGGTAATACCCTGAGGAGCCGGTTTGCCCAGATCATCTATACAGCCTTCGGTATGTATGATCTTGTGATCCGGGAATTTTGAATTTACTGATTCGAAAATATCCTCGTATACTTTATTCGTGCTTTCATACCAGTGTACTGCCGTGCCATAGACAAATCCGGCTGTCTGAGGATCAGCCAGAATAACGTCTGTCCACTGCTGCAGACCATCCCTGTTCTGATCAAAAATAAGCAACTTAACATCTGAGTTGCTCCCTGACTTGAGCTTCGGACCCAGGTAATTTTTAATGAACTCATTCTGGGTCTGGGGAGTAAAATTCATACTTTCCCACTGGCCATTGTTACCATGAGGCTCATTGACAGGAGTAAGACCCCATATGTCAATTCCTTCAGACCGGTATGCATCAAGATACTTTATAAGATAGTCAGCATATGCTTCTTCATATTCTTTCTTGAGAGTTCCGCCGGTACCCTGGTAGTTGTTTGCAGCAGATCCGGGGATGTGCCAGTCTTCAATATCCTTCATCCATGACGGGGCAGTCCATGCAGACGCAACTATTCTCAACTCCTTATCCGTCTGTTGGTTCTTGATCTCCATCGCTTCTTTGATCATTGGCAACAGATCGTAGCTTTCATCCTTTATACCGGGAAATTCCGATTTGCTGAATCCCGTTTTGTCAGGTGTGATACTGAATGACTCCAGCTTGACGTCGCCCACCTTGTCAAGGTATGAATACTTGCCATAGACAGAAAAGTCACATGCACCTATATGAGTCCTTGTAAGTGAAAAGTTGGCTCCCTCCTCGCTGTAGATTTTTCTCATAACCTCCCTGCGTTGAGCAGGATCCAGATGCGCAAGAACAAATGCAGATGATTCGGTAAATGATGATCCGATTCCGTCCATCGTCTGCTTTATTATATCGGGGTCAATCTTAATTACAGTCCCGACAGGTTCACCCCTGGCAAATGAGACATTATCTTTTAAAGCAATCTTGTCACCACCCTCTGAGGTGACATAAATCTCCTTTGTGGATAACAGATCTGAGTCACATGATTGCATAATTCCTGTGGCAATAAACAGCAGTGAAAAATAGAATAATTTGTCTTTCATAATTGTGTTCTGAATAAAATTAATAATCAATCCCCGGTTCTCGCAGATTAGACGAACTTCAATTTTCCGTCCTTGTTCCACAAACCCCAGAAAGCTCCTACATCTCCTTCTTTTTCAACCTTCCATGCTTCATCAAAGCTTGAAAAATACATCATCTCTATATTTTCTTCAAGACTCCATTTCTGAGCATTTATGAAGTAGCGGAGGGCATTGTCAACAGACGGTTCGGATGCCTTAAAGGCAACTCCCGTATCAGGCCATCCTGTCTCGCTTATAACCACCCGCTTACCTCTGGCCGCCTGGAGAACACTAAAGTACATATTCTTCATATAAACCAGGGAATAATCAATGTGGCAGCCTTCCCAGAAAGGATAGCAATTGATGTATAATACATCACAGGCATCGGTAATTGCGGGTCTTCTGACGAATTCGTAATAGGCATCAACATAACCGACACTGATCCCGGGCAGCTGTGACTTAACCCTTGTAATATAATCCAAAAGCTCCTGCTCTGTCATTTCCTTGCGGTATAGCACCTCATTTCCGACAGCAGCGAGATCCACATTACCCTCCCTGGCTATCCTGACCAGGTTGTCAATTTCAATTTCGTTGTGTTCCATGTCATCACCCAGCCATGCCCCTGCCATGACCTTCAGACCATATTCCTTGGCAAGCCTGGGGATAAGCTCATGGCCGTCAGTACAGGAAAACGTTCTGATCCAGGAGGTATATGGTTTTATTATTTCCAACCTCTGACGAATCTGTTCCTCGCTGATTATGCTTCCCGGAGACTGGCCCTCAATATATGAGCTGAAACAGAGACCATGAATTCCGTTAGTAAGATATTTCCTGAATAGTTTTATTAATTCGGCAGTAGATTTGTTGCTGAAGTCTTCTCCTGCAAGAGACAAAAGTTTATCGCTTCTGAATGACATATTGATTGATTTTATCGGTTAATCCTGAACGTAAAATTTCCCCAAAATAAATATAATTTCAGACCGGGGCTACAGCTCTCCTCTTCTTTCTACCAGCATCGTTTTTATTTCTCTGGCCTTCGTTTCCGTGAGGTCATATTTCCACATCACAACAACGGCCAACAGGGCAGTTAGAGCCGGAATTGAGATGTCAGCGATTCTCAATTTGGTAATTGTTTCAGCAGTCTGAATTGCGGCATTCTGATCAAATCCGACAAGTTTCAGTACAAGACCTCCCAGGACAAGGGCAATTGCCTGTCCCAGTTTCACCATCCACCAGTAGATGGCTCCGAATGTTCCTTCTTTCCGGGGCATGCCGTTATTCAATTCATCAAGGTCACACACATCGGCAGTCATGCTCATCATAAGTGTAAATAAACCCCCTATACCGAAAACCATGAGAGGTAGTGGCATAAACATCAACCAGGGATTTTCCGGGTTGAAGCCCCACCATTTAAGCAGATATCCCACAACTGAAATGAAAGTTGATATGATAAAGGCGTTGCGTTTACCAACTCTGCTTGCAATGGCAGAAATGACCGGAATAACAAGGAATGCAGTGATTAATGCCGATACGGTAGAAAACCATGCCGGCCAGTTTCCTGCCAGGCCATAGTCGCCCTTGAACATGTAAAACACAATAATGAAATAACTGAACGAAGCTACCAGCTGAAAACCATTGAAAACCAGGAATGTTGCTCCGCAGAGTTTCATAAAGGGCTTATTCTTTGATACCTGGACAATTCCTCTGAAGAGGTCCATGAGATTGGACCATAGCGTTTTGTATGTTATCTTAACCCTCCCCTCCATATTCGTTGCATCGATCCCTTTGCAGAATATTGCAGGCATGACACCCAGCACCATACATACGGCACCAACGATAATGGAGAGCTTTCTGACACCAACAGCCTGACTTTCAAACAGGTTCGGATTGGCGATCAGCACCCAGAACCACGGTACAATCATCCATGCAATCTGGCCAAGTGTTTGTGAGAATGCCATAAGCCGGGTACGCTCATTGTAGTCCGATGTCATTTCATACCCGAGGCCGATAAGTGGTGTAGAAAAGATCGTATTGCCTGTCAGGTATATCAGTGAAAAAATAAGGAAATACCAGAAATTATACGTCGTAGAATTATCAGGAGAAAGTTGCCACAGGACTGCAAATAATATCCCGCTTGAAATGGCACCTATAAATATATACGGTCTTCTGCGGCCGAATCTCGATTTTGTGTTGTCTGAAATAAAACCCATGATCGGGTCAGTAATTGCGTCGTAGAATCTGGGTAACCCTCCGAGCAAACCAGCCAGAAACGGATCCATACCGAAGGCTGTCAGCAAAAAGAACATAAATACTCCGAGAGAACCCGGCAGAAGGTTGTTTACAAGGTGGCCCGCACCAAATGCAGCTTTCTGCACAAATGGCACTCTGTCTTTCGCAGCTGTTTGATAATGAGTCATATGAAGAAGAATAATGGTTTATCTTTAACACTTATAACAATTCTCAGATTGTCCGGCCACAAACTGCATTATATTCAGAGATGCAACGGCACGGACAGGAAATAACCAGCTGTCAATCCTGTTCCACCTCGGTGTACACCCTGACATAGTCAACATACATTGTCTGAGGGAACGGAGTGGCTGATGTTGGAAATCCAACATAATCGCCGCCAACAGCCACATTCAGGATCATAAAGAAAGGGCCGTCAAATACCCATTCTCCGGTTAAGTCTTTCGGCTTGATCTCCTTGTACAGAACATCATCAACGAAGAACTGGATGAAATCTGTACCCCATTCAACAGCAAATAAATGATAATCTGTGTCAAATCGTTTATCTGTATAACCATAGCTTTTTGTAATTGATGCACCACCTGAATAACCGGGTCCATGAACAGTCCCGTTTATTATGTTGGGTTGTTGTCCCCTGTATTCCATAATATCAATCTCACCGCACTGCGGCCATGGATTGGTTGCAATATCTGAGCCCAACATCCAGAAAGCCGGCCAGATGCCGGGTCCCCACGGTAGTTTTATGCTAGCCTCAAACCGGCCGTACGCCTGCTCAAACAATCCCATGGTTTTAATCCTTGCAGAGGTGAATGAGTTACCCGCTTTTACCGCTGTTATCTGCAGTGACCCATTCGCAACGACGATATTCTGTACATCATTTGTATAGGTCTGCAGCTCGTTGTTGCCCCAGCCTCCTCCTCCAATGTCAGATGCCCATTTTGAATTGTCGGGAGCTCCGGCGGTTTCGAACTCATCCTGCCAGACCAGTTGATAGGTTCGCTTTTCCAGCCCTGATTTATCCTCACATCCTGCCAGAATGAAAATGGCTGAGAGGAGGAGGATGCCTCTGATAAATAATACACTTGATTTCATATTTATGATTTTATCTAATTACAAGTTTTGGTTTCTTAAAGAGGCTATGGTTCCGGTTTTCCGGAATGTGAAACCGAAACCATAGCTTATCAGTACTATTTATAGAGATAAATATTATCATACCAGACATTGGTCAGATTGGCAGTTGTTATTCCGATCTGTGCAATATCGCTTCTTGTAAGGTTACCTGTAACAACACCTCCCAACGCAGTAATATTTATATCAACTGAAACCCATGTGCCTGCAACAATGGCTGGTGATGTTCCTGTATTAATATTTACTTCCAGTGCAGACGCCTCGCCAGCTCCACCTGCAAAATCAACTAATTTGACATTGAAGACATCTCCTGTCAGGTTAGTATCATCAGTGTAAAGATCGAAATGAATATGGGTGAAAGTGGACAAATTTTGCCTGTTGGTAGAGAAATCGATCCCCTGACAGTCAATGCCTGCATTCTTCTTCAGCGTTTTGTTTCCGGCTACCATAACTTCTGTGGCAGCATCAACTCCGCACCAACCGGCGTCAAAATTGGCAATTGTAATGTTTGTATAAGCATCACTGAAGATCGAAACCACATTGGCAGCGTTCCGTACCGGTGGCGTAGGGGCTGCTGCTGTTGGTCCTGTGGTTCCGCCGCCACCGGACCCTTTGTAGAAGTAAATGTTGTCAAGGTAAATGGTTGAGGGTGTCGTACCTGCCTGACCGTCAAACTTCAGTTGATATACACCGTTCAGCGCCATACCGGAAGATGTGAAGTCTGTAAGCGGTATGTCATAACTGTTCCATTGCCCCTTGGTAAGCGGGGTTAAGGAAACAAGTTTCTCCGTTGGTGAGCCACTGTTATTTATGGGCGTCACCTGTACAACTGTTGCATCGGGAGTCCACACATCAACATGAAGGAATCCCATTCCGGTCAGATTCTGCGGAACTGCCAAAACAGTACCCTGGTAGTTGAAAGTTGCATATTTGAGGGTGCTGTTGCCTGCAACGCTAACTGTGGTAACTACAGTTGACTGACCCCAGTTTGGATTAAAGTCAGTTCCGGTGAGATCGGTATATGCTCCGCTGAATACTGAAACTACATCGGCAGCATCTCTGACAGGCGGTGTCGGGGCTGCTGCAGTCGGTTCAGTAGCAGTCCCGCCACCCGATTTGTAGAAATATAAATTATCGACATAGAGAGTCCTCAGATTACTGGAAAGGACAATCTGTGCGAGGTCTGCTCTTGTCAGGTTTCCGACAAAGGCTGTTATCGGCACATCAACTGAAACCCATGTTCCTTTTGCCAGCGCAGGAATAGCGCCGCTTGCAGTATGAACAACGGTGAGTATATGACTTGTAGCCTCTGCTGTTCCGCCTCCGAAATCAACATTCTTTATTGAAAGTGATTTGGACATTACATCATCAGGTGTCCAGATATCAATATGGAAATGCGTCATCCCTGAAGCATCAAACTTATTGCTGCTAAAGTCGATGCCGGCATAATTCGTGAATGTATATTTCTTGATATTATCACCTGAGATCTGGAAATCTGCCACATCGGAATCATCCCAGTCAGCTGACCATGAACCTACCGTTCTGTTGGCATATGCATTACTGAAGAGGGAGATTACGTCAGCAGCATCTCTTGCAGGCGGTACCGGAGCCGCCACCGTCGGCACAGACCCTGTTCCTCCACCGGAAGTGTAGAAATAGAGATTATCAAGATAAATATCGCCGTTGCCGTCGAACTTCAGCTGAAAAATATTAGCAAGATTCACCGGTGCAAACTGAGCCAGTGGAATATCAACGCTAACCCAGCCTGATGTTGGTACAGTCAATGAGTATCCCTTTTCTACAGGTCCCGGACTGATAAGAACAACATTGAGCAATGACGAACTGACGGTCCAAAAGTCCAGATGCAGATATTGCATACCTGTAACATTCTGATTTGCTGCCAGCTGAATTCCCTGGTAATTCAATCCTGCAAATTTCAGGGTGTTGTTGCCTGCTATCTGCACCTGGGATACGACTGTTGCCTGACCCCAGTCAGGGTAGTCGGTGCCTTCCAGGTTAGTATAGGCATCACCGTAAATAGAGATCACGTCAGCAGCAGTCCTGACTGGCGGCGTCGGGGCAGCCGTAGTCGGCGCATCAACAGTCCCGCCCCCTGTACCGTTGAAATATATATTATCAACGTAGAATCCGGAGAGGGATGAGCCAACGCGTTCAAGAATAATCTGAGCCAGTTTGCTCTTTGATGTCATACCGGCGATGTTAATATCAACGCTTATCCAGCTCTGGGAGGCAAGCGGGCCTGCAATTTCATAGGTCAGAGTCGGATCGTTACCGTCAAGGGCTCCGTCGCCTCCCATATCCACCACTTTAACTACAAGCTTATCTGAAGGGTTCACCTCATTTGGAATCCATATGTCCATATGAAGTCGCTTCATACTGGTTGCGTTGACTGTCGGTGAGGTAAACTGTATACCTACAAAATTGAAGTTGTTATATACAAGTACATTATCACCGTCAACCGTAAAGTCTGCCGAAGTTGTAGTCTGGTAAGGCTGCCAGTAACCGTTGTAGAAATCCACCGGCACGTTTACATATTGATTGCTGAAGATCGAAATGACATCTTCCTGAGCTGCGGTTGGGACCGGCGCATGAGTGAAATCACCCGCAGACTGAACAGTCAGGGATCCCTGGGCCTCTTCACCGCCTGAGGTGGCTGTAATAACCGCTGTCCCCTCACTCAGAACCGTAACCAATCCTTTTGCGTCAACAGATGCCACTCCGGCATCAGAAGAAGCAAACGTAAAATATGCAGGTGCTGCAAAAACAGTCTGATCTGTTCCGGTTGGCATGTTAAAGGAAACTTTCAATCCGCCAAGAGGAAACTTCAGTCCGTTGACAGCTGATTCTACCCTGTCGTTTCCGTCGAGGATTATCGGCTGCCGATGAGCAATCGTACCCAGCTTTTCAAATTTCACTTCATCTATCCAGAATGTATAGCCCTTTCCGTCTTCAGGACCTTCGGAATAGAAGAACATTCCCTTCTCCATTGTAAGCCTGGAAGCATCAGGAATGGGTATGATATACTTCTTCCAGTTTGTGTTTACAGACAAGTTCTGTAAAGAGACTAGATACTTTGATTCACCCAGATCATTTCCAAAACCAACCAGGTCAATTGTGGCTGATTTGGAGGCCTTAGCCCAGAATGTAAGTGCATCATAACCTGACAGGTCACGTCCGACAGTTGTAAAATAGGTGCCGCCTGCATATGCACCCTGCGGATCCTCATAGTCAGGAACCTCGAATCTCATTGAAGCTGAGCCTTCATATCTAACCTCCTTGTCCACATCAAAAGCAGTCACCTTTGAACCACCAAATGCGGCATACTTCAATCCTGCACTGAAACCGTCTATAAACACTTCAGGTGTCGTCGGGTAGGAAGCCGGCTCCAGTTCATCAAAATCCCTTGTACAGCTAACCGGGCCTGCGAGCGTCAAAGCAGCAACAAGGGCAATTGCTGACCAGTTATATTTAATATTTTTCATTTTAGTCTCCGTATTTTGTGGTTACATGCCTATGTTGAAATGTAAGTAAGTCCTGATCTCCCATTCATTACCGTTTGGATAGCCAGGCACTGTAGGATCACAGACCATGTCACCGTTTACGTCAATGTTTTTGGTAGGACAGTAGCGTGGAGAGTACTGGTCAAGAGCACGCCAGTTGAAACGGATGCCTATTCGGGTTTGAGGCAGATCAACCCATTTGGGTTTGGCTACAAAAGTTGACAGATCCGCTCTGATCTGAAGAGGGTAAGTAAGGTTAAAATCACGATGGTAATCGTAAGGACCCCAATCGTTAACCTTTACCATTGATATCAGTTTTGTCTTTTTGTAAATCAGTCTGAGGTCGCCTCCATACCTTTTTATCAGTCTTGCGTCGCTTCCGTTTGATTCAGCAACCCCGGCAAAGAGGTTTGCAATCAATCCAAGGTTTGGATTTGCCTTCGACACTATCCTGGAATATGCTTCCCAGAGATCTCGCGCCGGAGGAGCTCCGGCAAAAGCAAAAGTTGCCCGTCCGTCGGCTAAAATTCCAATTGCAGCATCCTGGGTTGTCGGGTGGTGACGGTAGACAAACCCGGCGCTAATTGCGAACGGAGCATCTTCGGCCTCGTCGTTATCCCATTCGTACATCCAGGTACCGGGTGTCGGGTCATATGTAACAAGGAACTCACCTGCCACTGTCTCCCGGTTCTGCCTTACGGCAAAAGGATCATCAAGTATATTCCTTGCTCTTCCGGGGGCCGGAACATCGCCGGGCACCGGTCCGATAACAGGCTTCTGCCATAGGAAGTTGGGAGCAAACTGAAAGTCGCCGACAAGCAAGGTCAGACCGGTGAGGAAATTAAACTGGTTTCCGCTTCCGCTGTCCTTGAGTCTCCAGCCTGTGAAAGTCTTTGTGTAGTCTGCTCCGCCACCGGCGACCAGGCCCATTGCAGCTCCCTGGGCATACCAGTTGACAGGACCGGCAGAAAGTGTCAGTTTGGCCTTGCCTCCCCAGGTGTCCTTTGAATTGATCTCATCCTGATAAACTGTATAGCTTCCTGCGGCCCCTTCAACTATCTGGAAGGTTTCTCCAATTCTAGGCTGACCTGCCCATATGCCACCAAGTTCAATTCCGACAGGTCCCATTTGCCTTTTAATGTGCAGAGTCGTCCTTCTTGTTGGCGGAGAGGGTATGGCGAAGGAACTGACTGCAGGTGCCTGTTCATCCAGGTCCTCATGAAAAATTCCGGTCAGATCAAATCCTGCAACCTTCCTGCTGTATTTTACAAGAACAGCAGGGTTGGCTCCCCACCAGAGTTCCGGCCCGAAAGCAACCTTAAGGCCATTCAGCGACCGCTTCCCGTCAATTTCAAACCCGAAGGGGGCTTCGCCGTTGTAAATATCCATATTGGGGCCGTAGTTAGCTTCGGGATACAACCCGAAGAAGTCACCCTCATATCCCCAATGATAATGACCGGTACGGTAAAAACTTGTAAGGTCAAATAATTTGCTGTTCCATGTAAATTCAGCACTGTACACCTGAACACGGTTTAATGCAGACAACATCAGATTGCCATCATCTGTATTCACCTCGCGTGGCCGGCCCCTGTTCTCGTAAAAAATCTCGTCAATCGGATTCTCAGCAATATTGCCCAGGACGTTTATGGCAACTTTACCACGGAGATTCGGGGCAGGATTTGCTTCTATATCCATATAAAACGACTGCATGTGATCAAATCCAAGCTGATCAGGATATTTCAATGCGCCGGGAACCGGATCAACAGGTGTTGATATCCTGTCGCCCCCTGTACTGAATGAGCTCAATTCTGCCCTGAGGCCGCTGATCCGGACCTTTTTTGTCTGCTCACCCACCAGTGCCGCTTTATCACCTCTCGCCTGAAGAACCGCACTGCTTAATTCAATGCCGGAGAAATAGGTATCAATGGATTTAAGAGAAACTCCATCAGCATACGGGTTCAGCATATGAGCCGATTTAAGTGCATAATAGGCAGCCCGCGGATAAAGCTGATAAAGGCCTCGTTCATTTGTCGGACCCTTGGCACAGATGCCGAACCACTCCTCATTCATGTTGTTTTCACCCGGGACATAGTCATTCAGATACCCTCCGTTATTCCAGGAGGCATTGTTGTCCTGAACATCAAGGTTGGTTGTCTGGCCAAATTTCCACCATCCGTCACTGAACTGGAATGTGAAGCCACCGATACAGTTACCTGCCTTACCCATACCTGCAGCATTCTCATAGATCTCTTTCCAGTTATTTACCATATAATATGCCTGAGACTGCTGATCTTCAGAATTCTCAACCGCATTGAATGCATCCGCACCAAATTCAGTAAACATGACCGGAATGTTCAGAACATCCTTAACTCTCTGGAAAGCATCACCAAAAGATGCACCGCGGTACATGTTTACCCCGAATACTTCAACATCCTTACACTCCTCTGCGATGATGTCAAGAAACAGAAGGTCTCCATTGCAGATTGCAACGGGATGCAAATTATCGATCTTCTTCATCTCCACAACTGCCTCGTTGAAAAGCTTGTACAAATGAGTTGCCCGAACCGTTGACTTTCTGTCTTCAATCGGGATATCCTCGGTCTCGGCGCCCTCCCAGAAAAGACCGTAGTTATTTTCATTCCCAAGAAGAAACATCAAAAGACCGGGTGTGTTCTTGTAGTCGTTTACCATCGCCTTAACTTCGGAGAGAAGAAGTTCCCTGACCCGTGGATCTGAGTACTCGGTATTGGGAACCCACTTGCCGCTAAGCGTGAGTCCATAACGGCCGAATGAATGGTTAAGCAGGGTATGAATACCATACTTCTCATAGATGTACGTAATCCATTTTGCAGGCACACCGGTATACTGGCGCACGGCATTTACACCCATATTTCTGAGCATCGACATCTCAGCATCAAGTGCAGCTTTAATGATGTCGTCAGGTTGCTTCCACAAACTGTAGGTTACAGTTGTTCCAATCGGGAAGTAATCCCAGTTCATTCCGTTGATCATAAAATCATTCCCATCGACTACTAGTCGAATCCCGTCATCCTGCCGGTCAACCGATACACGATAACTCTGTGCATCCAGCATAGCAGGGACTGTAAATGCGAGAATTAACAATTGCAGAAACAGTAGAGTTTTTTTCATGGTATTGTTAGTTTTGAGTTAATCTGATTACATGAGTCCAAATGTGGTTTAGTTTTGACAGTATTATTATCGAACCGGAGTTATCTGTTTGACTCTCGTAAGTAACAAAAAAGTTATTTCGTGACATTGATAATTAGACTAAAAATAATACATCAGGCACCCGATTGAACTACGTCAATGCTACATCACATTTATCATACACACTTGATTTTAAATGATATAATATATCTCAATCCTGTCATTGCCTCATCACGATCAATCATAATGTACATCACAAGGAGGAAAAGAAACAATAAATGGTATGATGATTTTACAATTGTTTACTCTTTTAAGCAGCCGACACAAGCCTCATATCTGCATCAGGTAATCAACCAGATTGGCACTTTGATCCAGTTTTAGTTTTTTTCTGAGGCGGTACCTGCTTATCTCGACTCCGCGAACCGAAATATTCATAAGAGGGGCGATCTCTTTTGTTGAGACATTCATTCGAAGGTAACTGCAAAGTCGTAGTTCACCCGGAGTTAGTTCCGGGTGCATACTTCTCAGGCGGGAGTGGAATTCCTGGTGCACTTCATCGAAATACCTATCAAAGACCTCCCAACTTTTTTCATTCTGAATATCGCGGTCAATTTTTCGGTTTATTCTTTTCAGTTCGGCAATGAAAGAATCATTTTTGGCACCCTGAATTAAAGTTGAAATTTCCTGCTTCAGGGAATTAAGGAATTTGTTTTTCTGCAGGATGTGATATGTAGCAGAGGTAAGTTCCTTGTTTTTGTGTTTCATGTCAGACTGCAACTTTTCGTTTCTAAGTTGCATTATCTCTCTTTCCGCTGCAAGCTTCTGTTCCTCAAGTGTCTGCTCGGTTTTCCTGAAAGCATTCTGTTGCCTGGTCTTTTCCTGTAATCTGATCTTTTCAATTCTGCGGACATAGAAATAAATCGTTATCAGAATTATGCCGGCAAGGAGAAGGGAATATATGATCAGCGCTTTGTACGACAATGAAGCAGGAGGTTTAACATTAAAATAAAACCTGTCAACAGTACTGAGGTTGTTATAGATGTTTCTCGCCTTCACCTCGAAGCAGTAGTTCCCACCATGCAGATTGGTGTACTCTTTCATGTTTGACGTTGTCCATTCGGACCAGTCATCATCAAAATTATTCAGGAAGTAACTGTATTCTATACGCCCGGCATTCTCCATATCCGGTGAGCTGAACCTGAACGAAATATTATTCCATAGGTGCGGAAGTGAAAAATCTTCTTTGATCTCCCTGTGGCCTGCCTGAGAATTACCTGAAAAATACCATAATGAATCTTCACGCTTGGAAGAAATGCTGACTCTGTTGATGTGGACATCAATTTTGTCAGAGTAGTTTTTATAAATCGAGGGGTCATAGTGAATGAGTCCATTCTGAGTGCCGATGAAAATATTATCCGGGTCTTGAATATAAATATTGTCAAAGGGGGAAACCCTCGCATTGTTGAGGTCAAGAAAAGGGGTGGAAATATTAGTATAATTGCCGTCCTCAAGCAGTCGGAATACCCCCATTCCCTTACTGGCTGAATACCACAAATTCCGGGCGTGGTCCTCCTGGAGAAGATAAATCAGCTGCAATTCACCAAAAAAATGATTCAGATCTTCCGGTTTGTAGAAAAGATCATTCTGCTCGTCAAACTTATAGATGCCTTGCCTTGTTGAGATGAAAAAATCACCCCCCGATTCATGAAGGATATATGGAAGCTCATCTGGAAGATTGCCGGTACCTTTGTACTCTTTTTTTACAACCGCACTATCGAGATTTTCATTCAGGCGGATGTGAAAGAGTCCGAGATATCCGTGGCTGATCCAAAGCCAGTTATCATTGGTAATCTTCAAATCCTTGGAAGAGATGTCGACTCCTTCAACCTTATTCCGGTATTCCCACCGCCCTCCGTTTTCCTTCTGAAAGGTTATCAGACCGTCATAAGTACCGCTTATAAGCAGGTTATCATGACCCGGTATAGTCCTGAAGTTCCATACACCTCTGCTGTTTGTAAGCTTTCTGGACTTTAATCCATCTATTGAAAAAGCACCGGTATGATGCCCGCACAACAGCTCCCCTCCTGCGACTGTAAGATTCCAGACCTGCCCTTCCATCCCTTCCACCAGATCGTACTTAATATCAATGTGGCTCCTGATCTTACCAAGTTCTTTTGTGTAAAGACCCTGGTTGGTCCCGATGTAAATTCTTCCTTTATGAACAGCAGTCGCGTAGGTGGCAGCGATATTGAAATTATCGTTAATCACAGAGGTGGGGAGACTGGATTTCAGAAAATCAATTCCAATATCAAGCCCCAGCCATATATTGTTCTGCCTGTCTACAAAGAGAGACAACACGGTATTATTCTGCAACCCGTTTGACCGGCTGAGATGCTCCTGTATCTCTCCTTTCTCATTCACAAGGAATAATCCACTTTTTATGGTGCCGAACAGATACGTATTGTTCTGAAAAGATCCGCAATAGAGCTTGCTGCCTCTAAGCTCTTCGGAAATTTCAGTATTCCATGGTTTCAACGTCTGTTCAGTAAGAACAAACAATCCATTATTCATTGTACCTATCAGCAGGTCGGTGGCATTTACCGGGGTAATGGACTGGATTTCATCCCGTGAAAACAAGAGATCATCATTGATGGTCTGCAAAGTATCATTTACAAGAACCCTGAGTCCGACTCCTGTTTCAACTACATAATAATTGTTGTTTACATAAAATGAATTGCCAAATCTTATTTTTGGCTTGATTGCATGAATGGCGTTGTTTTTATAAATCAAAATGGATTCAAAGCTCTGGAAAACTATTCCGAACCATGTCTGGTAGGTATTCCAGACATCATCAAAATTCTTTGCATCTTCCGGAATCAGGTGATTTAATGTCTTGTAGGTTAAACCCGTTCTGTCTGATTTTTCAAGAACTCCGATTTCATTGTAAGCCCCTACATATAATCTCTTGTCAGCTCCGTAAGCCAGGGACCTTATAATCGAATTATTGGATGAAGGAAAGATCTCCCAGTCTTCTCCGTCAAATCTCAGTATTCCGTTATTATTAGCCACATAAATATTCCCCTGCTCATCATCAACAATAGTCCAGTTCTGAGTACCGCCATTGTATTCATTTCTGCCTATATTCAAAATTTCCGGGACCCCAATTGATTTGAACTGGCCGGAGATGCTGAGCGCCGGGATAAGGAACAGCAAGACAATTAATATCGTTCTGGATCTAAGTAACATGGCTTCAGATGCCGGAATTCTCATTTATCCACTTACTGAGCCTGCGGGGATTTCCCGGGAAAAAGTCAGGCAAAAAAAACATTATTGCCTGCCCCGTTGCGGGGCAGGCAATAATCATTTATAGGTACTATTTATGGATCCCTTCTACGTGAGGACCTGACAACTCGTCAAAGTAGAAACTGTGAGTTCCGGTTGCAACCGTCGGATTGCACATCAGGCGCACTACATTGTAGTATTCATGATTGAACCTGTCGTCGGCAACAACATTGGGAGCGTACATGTCTCCTGTCCAGGTGAATCCTGCGGGAACACCGTTGAAGTCAAATGTTGCGACTTCCCAGCTATCGTTATTCTGGATTGTGTATGTCAGCTCTGTACCTGTCTTCCATGGCTCGGCCGGATCAGAATTCTCCAGCTTCAGCAGGATTACATCACCTGCCTTGCCACGGACCAAAACTTTAAATACCTGCTGTAACCTCAGGTCAAACCTGAAACCAAGAGGCAGCTTGATGTAGGCATTGGCATACTGGTTGTCCGTTCTTGAGTAGAGTGCAACTTTCGTTGATCTGTTGGGGTATTCCTTTTCAGGGTTATCAACAGTTGACAGCGCACAGTTCTCAGCAAGGACGGGGAATACCTGAACTTCGCTGAAGTCGTTGTAGACGATCATGGCATCAAGCAGGAACGGCACATATGCGGAGTTGTGGTTTGCAAGCGAAACCTGCTTCGTCCCGGTGAGAACACCAATGCTCGTATTGAGTTTGGCAGTGACTGTATAAATACCCTTGCGCATAAAGACGTGTTTAATGACCGCATCCTTGCCACCTGTAACCTCTTCACTGCCGTCACCGAAGTTCCATGTAACATTTGTCACACTCTGTCCAACGGGAATAGTATAACCGGTTACAGAACATGAGACCTCATTGTCAATACCTTCTGTTGCATTGACTGTATAGGTAATTGTAGGCCTTACATATCCTTTTGGGATCAGCAGGAAGTGCCACTTGGTCCAGCTTTCATAAGAACTCTCACAGGTAAGCTCAAGAAGATTCTCATTTATCTGAAGGATCTTGTAAGTGTGGTTCTTGGCACCTACATCAAGCCCGGGGAAAATCGGGGTTGCGCTGTTGATCACAATATAGTCGGCTCCGCCGTTTTTAACAATGGCCCAGCTTCCTGTGACCGGTGTGGTATAGTCTACATCGAAATCGTCCTTGTTAAGCCTCGGATTGCGATACACTGATGCTAGTGCAGGATCATCCTTAGTGTAACCCTTCACATAGCTGACACCTTTATTATCATATTTCACCGTAAAACCGGTCAGGGTAAATGTCAGTTCATCATCATAGGCTCCCGTTCCGGTTTTGGCATTCGGATCTGCTGACCACCAGTCAAGACCGATTCCTGTTGCCAGGGTTACATCACCGACACCAAAGTGACCTTTGGAACCAGCGTCAACCACCCATGTCTTGCCATCTGCATCAGAAACGCCACCTGAAAGATTTACATATACAGGATCAGTAAAGATCGAGTAGTCAGTCTTCGTCTGCGTCAATGTTTTAGTGACAGTTGCCACACCGCCTCTTGTTACAAGTGTCATCTTTACTGAGTAATCTCCAGGCAAAGGATACCTGACTGTGTTTGTCGGTCCTGTCCCCTTGGTTCCATTACCGAATTCCCACGAAGGGATTCCGGTGACAGATGATGCGTCCGTGATCACAAAATTAAAATCATCACTTCCCTGGGCGATTGTAAAATCAAGCTGGTCAGCTGTAGGCGGAAGCCCTATGTCAGGCTTGTCTGCCAGCTGAGGCTCACAGGCGGTAATCAGCAGAAACATTGCGAGTATGCCTGTTAATCTGGTCATATATTTATATTTTTTCATCATTGGTTTAATTTAAATGATTCATAAGCCTACATAGGCAGGGACCATCTGTTTGAGCACACCTGCGTTCATATTCCTTATCTCACCTGCGGGAATCGGGAACATCCCGAAGGAATTTGCCTTGAAGTTACGGTTGGTAAAATCTCCCGCGTTTGTTGTACCTGCAGGGACTACAAAGCTGGCATTAATCTTCTGTTCAGCATAGGTCAGTCCTCTTCTGAGCAGATCCCATTTTCTAAGGCCTTCACCTCCGAATTCAACCCTTCTTTCATGATAGATATCATCAAGGGTGATAGTGGTTTTTGCAGCTGCATCACCCAGGGCCCGTGTTCTTACCCTGTTATAGTAACCCACAGCCTTGCCCGGATTATCTGCAAGCCACACCTCTGCAGCCATAAGCAGCACGTCAGCAAACCTGATGTCCATATGGTTGCGGGGGAAGTTATGACTCGGGTCACCACCCGAACCGATATACTCAGCCCGTGCCATGTACTTTTTGTTGAAGTAGCCGGTATTCATAAAGGCCCTGTTGTAATTTGTCAGATTTGCTTCTGCATCATACAATGTGACATATTTTCTCGGGTCTCCTGGTTCAAACTCATCAGCCAGACTCCATGTCGGGATCGAAAATGACCAGCCTGCGAATACGGAAGGATCGCCCTCCGGGTTACGGACGCTGTACCAGACGCTTGCGAAGTTTCCATTGATGTTCCATCCGCCCCAGTCGCCTGATTTTGCTTTATCCGAGTACTGAATCTCAAGAACAGACTCAGCGTTGTTCTGGTTATCCCAATCGAACAGATCGGCATAGCTGGGAATGAGTGAATAGGCCTCGCTCAGTATTACCTGGTCAAGAGCTGCCTGGATGTATGCCTTGTTGATTGTTGCAGTACCGCCGGTCCACTGTTCGGCTGTAAGACCAAGTTCGCTGATGGCGCTTATGCCAGTATGATAAAGGTATATGCGTGCCATGAGTGCCTGAACGGCACCCTTTGAGACCCGGCCTTTTTCGGATGCAGGTATTACTGTCGGAAGAACACCTACCGCAGCAGTCAGGTCAGAGGCAATAAGTTCAAAAACCTCAGCCGGTGTGCTTTGCGGAACATTTTTGTATTCCTCAACGTTGGGAAGAACTTCGGTGATGATGGGTACCCATCCGAAATGACGAACCAGATCCCAGTAGAGATATGCGCGCAGGAATTTAACCTCTGCCTCATACCTGTCCTTCAGACCATCAGTTGTCCAGTTGATATCCTCCTGCTTCTGCAGGTACAAATTGGCCCTGTAGATGCCTGAGTAACAACGGTTCCAAAGATCAGAAGAAGAGTTGTTTTCAGGCTCCATCTTAAAGGCTTCCATATCCTGCCACTGGCTCATGTCAGAAGCGTCTGAACCGCCGCAGAAAGCATCGTCTGACCATATATCGGCCATTGTTGGCGCGAACTGCCAGTTCTGGACAGCATATGCGTCATATACCGCAGTGACAGCAAGAAAGGCATCACCTTCGGTTTTGTAGTAGTTGGCTTCCGTCTGACCGGTCTTCGGCTCAAGTTCCAGAAAATCCTTGGAACATGATGAGCCTGCAACCATAACAGCCAGAAAGAAGATACTGTATAAGATTGACTTTTTCATATTTCTGTTATTATGCATTTTAGAATGTAACATTTAAGCCGGTCATGACGGTACGAGCCTGCGGGTAAATACCGCGGTCTATTCCGTTGTCAAATACGCCGCCTCCGATCTCAGGATCGTAACCCGTGTACTTCGTAATCGTGTAAAGGTTCTCTGCGGCAACATAGATGCGCAGCCTGCTCAGGCCTATAGCCCCGGACACATTCTTCGGCAATGTATAGCCAAGGGAAATATTCCTCAGCCTTATGAAACTGCCGTCCTGAATGTAGAAGTCACTAACTGTTTTCTGGTTAAGGTTATTGTCAACAAAAGTGACGCGAGGATAACGGTCAGATGTTCCCGGTCCCGTCCAGCGGTTAAGCCAGTCTGCAGTGAAGTTTGTACCGTTCATGTCGTATCTCCTTGTCGCACTGTAAATCTCCTGCCCTAAAGCAGCATATACAAACATGTTGAAATCAAAACCGTAACTCTCTGCACCAAGGTTGAGACCACCGGTGAAATCGGGGAACGGACTTCCTATCTGAACCCTGTCTGCATCACTTATGCTGCCGTCACCGCTCTCATCAATGAACTTGATGTCTCCCGGCACTGCATTGGGCTGGATCTTGTTACCGGACTCACCGACATAGGCATTTATTTCTTCCTGTGTCTGGAAGATGCCGTCGGTACGGATGCCGTAGAATACTCCCATCGGTGTGCCGACTTCAGCGTAAATCACACCGCTCTGCCCGAAGCCGCCGTCACCGCCCTGAAGCCTCTTCTCTGCATTCTGTATGTCAAGTACCTCACTCTTATTGAATGCACCGTTTAACGATGCTGTGAGGTAGAGCTTGCCAATCTCCTTCCTGTAGCTCACCTCAGCCTCAAGACCGGAGTTCTGAACTGAACCGCCGTTTATTATAGGAGCTGAGTTTCCAACAAGCATAGGTACCGGGGCCGTTACAAGCCAGTCTTTGGTCTTCTTTATATAATAGTCGAGTGTGACTGACAGGCTGCTGCCAAGGGTTGTCATATCAATCCCGAAGTTAGTCTGCTCGGAGGTCTCCCACTTCAGAGACGGGTTGGCGATCCTGGTTGGCTGCGTACCGTTGTACTGGGTTTTACTGTCGCCAAAATAATATATGTTGGCGTTTCCTATCACAGATGTGTAACCGAAGTTTCCGATGCTCTCGTTACCGTTCTGTCCCCAGCTGGCTCTCAGTTTAAGGGAATTGAAGATGTGGCTGAGGTTGCTCATGAAGTCCTCCCTGGAAATGACCCAGCCGACTGAAGCAGACGGGAAATAACCGTATTTGTTCTCGTCACCAAAGCGTGAGGAACCGTCCCGCCTGATTGTTGCCGTAAGCATGTAACGGTCCATCAGGTCGTAGTTTACACGGGCAAACAGTGAAGCAACAGTATGTTCGGAATATCCGCCGCCTGCGTTGGCACTTTCGGGATCGGTAGCGTTATCAAGGTATGAATGACCAAAGTCATCAAAGATAAGGTCGTTCTTGGAGCCCCATAGATTTTCATACATATCCTTGAAGGCAGCTGAACCTGCCATAAGGGTCAGGTTGTTCACTCCAAACGATTTTGAATATGTAAGAACATTCTCGAAGTTCCACCTTGAATACATGTCAAGTCCCTTGTAAGCCTTGTCGATTACGCTGAAGTGCATTGCATCCAGGAAATACTCAGGAGTATAAGTATCAGTATTCACCATGGCATATTCACCGCCGAATGACGACCTGAATACAAGTCCCTTAAGTGCTTTGGAAACGGTTCCGAAATCAAACTCACCAAAAACGTTCCCGATCAGTTTATAAGTTCTTGTTTTTGAGTTGTTGAAGCTTGCCATTGCAACCGGGTTGGTGATCTCCTGAAGGCCGATTCCGTAGGATTCGGGTGTACCCCAGGCGCCATCTGAAAACATGACAGGAATAATGGGAGGCATGTTCAATGCCTGGTTGAGCCCGAGGCCGTACCTGTCATTGGTGGCAATGCCACGGCTGGTAATACCAACCAGGTTGATGTTTCCGCCAAGCTTGAAGAATCCGAAGGTACCGGCAGCATTGAGCCTGTAACCTATTTTTTCGAAATTGGATTTGCCCTTTGCAACAATACCATCCTGGCCGAAGTAGTTGAAGGAAGAAGAGTATTCCAGCTTGTCGCTGCCGCCTGTGAATGATACCGAATGGCTCTGTTTGGGGGCATTGTAGTAGAACATCTCATCCTGCCAGTCTGTGTCTGCGGTGAAGCTGTCTATCTGCGACTGGCTGAACCTCGGACCGAGACCGCCATTAATCGATGCTTCATTTGTTAAAAGTATGTACTCCTGTGTGTTCAGGAGCGGGAGTTTTTTCCATGGGTTCTGGAGTCCGTAGAAACCGTCATAGGTGACTGTCAGTTTTGTGTCAGTGCGACCTGTTTTGGTTGTGATCAGCACAACGCCGTTAGCGCCTCGGGCACCGTAGATGGCAGCTGAGGCTGCATCCTTGAGAACCTCTATCGACTCAATATCACTGGCATTGAGGAAGTCGGTACCTGCGCCGCTCATCGGCAGACCATCAATAATGTACAGCGGTTCAGCGTCACCGTTTGTTCCGGCACCCCTGATGCGTACTGAAATCTGTGATCCCGGCTGACCTGAATTGGCCGTGATAACCACACCTGCAGTTTTTCCCTGCAGAGCCTGCGTGACACGCATGTCGGCACCTTTCCTGAGGTCGTCTCCCTCCACCTTGGCTATTGCCCCGGTGACAAGACTCTTCTTCTGTGTGCCATAACCGACAACAATGATTTCATCCATCAGCTCCATGTCTGAAGCCAGAATGATATCAATTGTGGCGCTCTCAGTCACCACAACTTCCCTTGTGGTCATCCCCACAAAGGAGAAGATCAGGGTTGAGTTTGCGGGTACGTTACCGAGCTGGTAATACCCGTTCAGGTCAGTCATCATCCCCAGGGTGGTTCCCTTTACGGAAACACTCACACCGGGAAGAGGCTGACCATCGTCTGCTGACGTTACTACCCCCTTTACCTGAAGCCCCTGGGCGCTGAGCACCATTGAGCTTGCAATGAATAGGAGAGTCAGAATTGCCTGTTTCATAAATTTTGTTTAGAGTTTAGATTGGTTTGGTTAATTCTTATGACAGGTCAAAGTCCGCCTGTCAAGATTGAATAAATATAAGCGGTTCATGTTGAATAAAGACCTGTAAAAATTACATCAAAAATACTACAAACGCAATTATACAATACTACAGTAATTTTTATATACTTTAGCTATAATGTTGTTATATAATATTTTACTTAATTATCAACTTAATGAAACAGATACTCGGTTAAAAGTACAAGGCACTACAGAGACCGACTCTTCATATCCCAAGCAGCAGGGTGGTAAGGTTTACGTCCCTCGTAATATTCATCTTTTTTCTGATCCTGTATCTGCACACCTCGACGCCACGAACAGAGATCATTAGAAGCGGGGCGATCTCCTTGGTGGGTATATTCATTTTTAGGAATGCGCAAAGCCTGAGTTCCGTCGGCGTCAGGTTCGGGTATTTGCCCTTTAGCCTGCCAAGAAACTCTTCATGAACCTCATCAAACGCACTTTCAAATATCTCCCTCTGCCTGTTGCTGTCAACCTCCCTGCTTATCCTGGTAATGATCTCCACAGCTCTCCTCCCTGTCCCCTCATCACTGCAGCTTTGCCTGAGCCTTTTCATCTCCTCCTTCAGCTCGTTAAGGAACTCATTCTTTCGAACAAGGTTCATTGCCTGATTGGCAAGCTCCTTGTCCCGAAGAATCATCTCAGCCTGCAGCTTCTCATTCCTGATCCTGATTATCTCTTTCTCAGCCTCCAGCGCCTGCCGGATATACTCCTGCTCCCTGGCTTCGTAAATCCTCTGGTTATTCAGTCGCTCCCTCCTGCCAGACACCTCTATCCTCCACCTTATGAACCGTACCAGGAGAAGTGCCAGGCATACCCATACTGCCAGGTAGCCAAGCCAGGCCATGGGTGATTTGTACCATGGGTGGTCAATCGTAAACTCAAGGGAATCAGGAAGGCTTTCGATACCAAGCTGATTGCGTGCTTTGACCTGGAATGTAAATTTCCCATCTGCAAGATTTGAGTACTCCTTATAATAAACCTTACTCCATGGTGACCATTCCTCTTCATATCCCTCAAGCCTGAAACTGTACTCGGTAGTTCCCGGGCTGTCATATACCGGGGAGGCAAAGGTGAACCTGATACTATTATTTCTATGAACAAATTTATACCCGTCTGTTCCTTTTCCGTCTTTGAGCTGACCCCCGTAATAGAAAACCGAATCCTGATGCAGAGCCTCAGCAAGAGTGATATAGGCCGATAACTCTCCATAACCCCTTGAAAGCGGCCGTGAGGAATAGTGTGCAAAGCCATCCTCCGTACCGATTATCATCCTTTCAGTGGAATATGGATAAAACGATTCAAATCCGTGTTTGAACCTCCCGGAAAGAAGCAGGAAAGGGGTTGTGACGTGCTGATAATTGTAATCCTCCTGTAACCTGAATACTCCTGCCCTGTTTTTAGCCACGTACCATATATTCCCATCCGGATCTTCCCTCAGATAGGAGATCGCCTCCACAGGACTCAACAACTGGTTGAAATATGCTGACCTGACAAACGAGTCTCCCGCCGGTGAGTATTCGTAGATCTCAGTCTCCGAAGCAACAACCAGCTTACCTTTTATGCGGAAAATGCCAAGATAGAAGTCAGACGGGAGTCCGTCAGCAGAATTGTAAAACCTTACGTCTGCCACAGAATCAAGGCTGCTGTTCAACCTTACCCTGAAAATCCCCTTGAATCCATGGCTCATCCATATATCTCCGTTCTGATCCTCTTCAAACACCCTGAATGATTCGTTCATACCGGCAATCTGCCTTATGAATCTCCATTCCCCCTGCTCCCATCTGAAAAGGATAATTCCGTTGTATGTGCCTCCAATCAGGTAGCCTGGATATTTAGTGAGCTCATTGTATTTCCACCCTCCCGGGATTCGGCTTATCAGGGAGGCTCTCTCCCCGATGACCCTGTATGTTCCGTTATTATGCCCGCAGAGAAGAACACCATTATGTACACCCAGGTACCACACCTGCCCGTAAGTACCGGGAATCATGGTAAAGTCATTGCTGTTTTCATTCTCCGGCCACTCCCTGACATACAGCCCCTGGTTCGTTCCCAGGTAGAGTTTACCGTCATGAATTACGGATGCATATCCCGCCCCGAAGCCGTCAGCACTCCTGATGAATGTTACCGGAGAGTTAACGGTTACATAGTCTATCCCGTTGTCCAGCGCCAGCCAGAGGTTCCCTGACCTGTCAGGAAAGAGATCAAGCACAGTGTTGTTCTGCAGACCCTTTTTCTTGTTTATCTGCTGGATTATGTTTCCCTCCCTGTCAAAGATTACGAGTCCGTTCAGAATCGTGCCAACGACATACCTTTGATCCGGAAGAAGTGCTGCACTGAAAACCTGGTCGCGCTTCAGCACATCGCTTACCGGAACATTCCAGCTTCTCAGTCCTTTCCCGTCATGGATGAAGAGTCCGCTTCCCGGAGTACAGATAAGCAATTCCCCGCCTTCTCCGAAGGGCAGTACAGACCAGATGTCCTGGCCTGTCAGGCTTTCACAACCAGGCAGTCTTACAAGTCTAGTGCCGTCATACTCCATGAGTCCGTTCTCCATGTCGTTGAAGAGCAGCCTTCCCCTGATACTGTAGGAGTTCTGGAACCGCGATGGTGCCGACACAACCGAAATCGGAGCACCGTCATGATAAAACCAGGCGGCATAATATGACTGAAACATAACCTTTCCGTTATAAGGAAAAATATTCCAGACATCATCAAAATTTCTGTACTCCTCAGGAATCAGCTCCCTGAACGAGTGGAATGCCAGTCGTCCGGAGGCTTCAGGCTCCATCTTCCCGAAGTCGTTATAAGCTCCAAGAAATATTTCGTCATCTTCGCTGATGTAAATTGACCTTACCATGGAGTGGTTCGGCATCGGATACAGGTGCCACTGAACCCCGTCATAAACGAGAAGGCCGTCATTGTTGGCAAAGTACATGAATCCCCTCCCGTCCTGCGCCACTGCCCAGTTCTGCGTGCTGGCACTGTAGTCGCCCTTGGTGAAGTTCCTGATGAATGGTGTCCCTGTCTCCCTGGCCTGGCCCTGAATTATTCCGACCATCAGAAAAACACCAACCGCAGCCGAAAAATACCTCCTGCTCATAACCTGTTTTTCCACACCCCAATTTATAGTTTTTTTCCGAAGCTGCCGGCATTACGTTTTTTCAATATTTTTGCGGCTGCAATGGTTAACATGCATAAGAGACCTTTCCTGCCGGTACTTACAGGCACAATCGTTGTGCTGCTCCTCCTACCTCTTCAGTTTGCCGGCGAGAGACCTATGCTTCTGCTTGAGAGACTCTTTGCCGGGGGCGGATATTTTCAGATTGCAGCTATCGCCATCTTTGCCGCAGTGCTTGAATACAACATGCTTCAACCTGAGCGCTCCGGCCGCTGGAGGAGAATCAGCTGGTCACTCTTCTCTGCCGTTTTTTTCATACAGCTTATTCTCGGGATTGCTGTTGACAGGATATTTCTGATGACCGGGGAACTCCACCTGCCGGTGCCTGCCCTGATCATATCAGGACCACTGTACAGGGGAGAGCTCTCTGTAATGACACTTATCTTCCTTTCAGCGGTATTGCTCTCAGGGCCTGCCTGGTGCAGCCAGTACTGCTACTTCGGGGCTATTGATTCCGCCTTTGCAGGGAAAAGCTCTTCCTCCCAACCTGTTCGCAACCGGCTGGCGCTGAAGAACAGTTTTCTCTTCCTGTCAATAGCCGTCGCATTGCTGCTGCGCATAGCGGGAGCCGGACAGACAACGGCTCTCATTACAGGGGTTGTTACAGGGGTTGCAGGTCTTGCAATAATAACAGTAATCTCACGTGGCCAGGGAAAAATGATACACTGCACGGTCTGGTGCCCGGTTGGCACTCTTGTCAGCTACCTGAAAAACATCAATCCTTTCAGGATGAAGATTGAAGAGTCATGCACCTCGTGCATGCGATGCACATCAGTATGCAGGTATGATGCACTTCGCAGGGAAGACATCGCTAACCGCAAGCCTGGACTGACATGCACGCTGTGCGGCGATTGCTTGACAACCTGCAAATTCTCCTCAATCACATACAGGTTCCCCGGGCTTGAACCCTCCACGGCCAGAAAACTCTATGTTACTGTGACAGTAGTTATCTTTTCACTCGTCCTCGCCATGGCAAGGATCTGAATTTATTCAGGCTATTGCGTAAAATTTCTATTTTTAGGTATATTTGTCTGTCCCGGTCTCAGGCCGGCTAAACCTTAACTACTGAAACACAAAATGGTTAAAGTAACCCAAAACAGGATTCCCAACGAGTTTTTCGTAACCCAGGGTTCAGGATGCAGTGAATATGCAATCCATCCCGGGTCTTATCACATGGCGCTGCATGATGCAGGTATCTCGGAATACAACATTATGAACTACTCTTCCGTCATGCCCGCCACCGCCAGGCTGGTCACCCTCGATGAGGTCGACATGCCCCCGTACGGCTCTGAGCTCTGCACCATAATGGCAGTAGCCAACGGCTATTACGGCGAACACGTCTCAGCGGGCATAATATTCGCGTGGATGTACAAGGATGACACATGCGAAGAGAAAGTAGGAGGACTTGTATGCGAGCTGGCCGGTTACTTTGACATGGAAGCCCTCGAAGAGAGGCTTTATACTGTTCTTCACGACCTGCATGACCGGACCTTTGCCAAATACTACCTTGGGGAACCTACTGTTATCAGGGAATCTCTCACGATCGACAAGCGATACGGAACAGCACTTGTAGCGCTCTGCTTCGTGAATTTCCTTTAATACTCCCTGCCGGTAAAAAGGCCGGGAGACATAAACAACAGATGACCAGTAAAAGGCAGCTGCCATGAGCAGACCAAACAGACTGATCAGTTTCTTTACCCCTCCGCCATTGTGGCGTGTGCCGGTGATTATCCTTCTCGGTGCATTCACAGGACTGGCATTCTATCTCCTTAGGATATCAAATGCCACATCCTATCTATCCGATGATCCAAGGGTCTGCATAAACTGTCACATCATGACCCCGCAGTTCACAACCTGGTCACACAGCGCCCACCGCAGCATCACTGACTGCAATGCCTGCCATGTTCCACACGACAGCTTCATAAGGAAATACTATTTCAAGGCAAGTGACGGCTTGCGGCACTCTACGATCTTTACGTTACGCAACGAACCTCAGGCAATATATATCAGGGAGCCCGGGAAGCGGGTGGTTCAGGAAAACTGCATCCGCTGCCATGAGTCGCTCTTCAGTGACGGGCCCGGAAGGCCACTTGAAGCTATGGCCGGCAGGAAGGAAAGGCACTGCCTTGACTGCCACCGCAACACGCCTCACAGCAGGGTGAACAGCATCTCATCCACCCCGTTCGCCATCACTCCTACACTCAAAGACAACCTGTAACAAACCTAATAATCGCTACCAATGTCAATCAGGGAATTCATATCCAAAAGGCCATGGGCAGGATGGCTGCTCTTCTTCGCCACAGCACTTGTGGTCTTTCTGCTGGGCATGCTGGCCTCATCTGTTGTTGAAAGACGCAGCGAAGCAAAATATGCTTACAGGCCGCCGACAGATCTGAAGCCCTTTGAGTCAGACAACAGCGTGTGGGGAAAATTCTATCCCAGGGAATACAAGTCATGGCTGATGACTTCTGATACCTCCTTCCGCAGCAAATATGCTGGCAACAAGCCGCTTGACGTGCTTGCCACTGACCCAGAGATGGTTGTGCTTTGGGCAGGATATGCCTTCTCAAAGGATTATTCACAGGCCAGGGGGCACGCATGGGCAATTGAGGATATAAGGAATACCCTTCGTACCGGGGCCCCGATGACCCCTGATGCCGGACCTCAGCCGGCTACATGCTGGGCCTGCAAGAGTCCTGATGTGCCCCGCATGATTGAAAAAATGGGTGCCGAAAGCTTCTACAAGGCCACCTGGGCATCACTGGGGCCTGAGATGACCAACACAATAGGTTGTGCCGACTGCCACAACCCTGAAAACATGACCCTGACAATAACCCGCCCCGCTCTCAGGGAAGCATTCGAGAGACAGGGTAAAAACATCAGTGATGCCGGCCACCAGGAGATGAGAAGCCTTGTGTGCGCCCAGTGCCATGTTGAATACTACTTCAAAGGCGAAGGCAAATACCTCACATTCCCCTGGGACAAAGGGATGACTGCAGATGCAATTGAAAGCTATTATGACAGCTATGAGTTCGCCGACTGGACTCATTCTGTCAGCAAGGCCCCGATGCTTAAGGCCCAGCACCCCGATTACGAGCTGTTCAAGATGGGCATTCACGGCCAGCGCGGAGTGGCTTGCGCCGACTGCCACATGCCGTTCATCGCCGAGGGTGGCGTGAAATATACCAGCCATCACGTTCAGAGCCCGCTGAATATGATCTCCTCCACCTGTGCCGTTTGCCACAGGCAGAGCGAAGAAGAGCTGATGAACAACGTCTATGAAAGACAGGACAGGATAGCCGGCCTCAGGAACTACCTCGAGGAGATACTCGTCACTGCTCACTACGAAGCTAAAGCAGCATGGGATGCCGGAGCCGATGAGGCAACGATGAAACCTCTCCTTGCACTGATCAGACAGTCGCAATGGAGATGGGACTTTTGCGCCGCCAGTCACGGAGGCTCATTCCACGCTCCCCTTGAGACTGCATCCATCCTCAGCAACGGTATAATGAGAGGCCTCGAGGCCCGGATCGGCCTTGCCAGATTGCTCACCTCAAAGGGGATAGACAAGGTGACCCTGCCGGATATTTCATCGAAGGCCGGCGCACAGAAAACAATAGGCCTTGACATGGAGAAGCTGATAAAGGAGAAAGATACTTTTAAAAAAGAGGTTCTCCCTGCCTGGAATAAAAGCGCAGTCTGAGCATTACTGCCAATATTAACTAATACAATACCTGTAATGAATGACAATCTGAAGATCTGTCGTTATGCCCTTATGCTGGCACTATTGCTGGTCACAACAGCCATATCAGGGCAATCTCAGCGAACCGGTCACACATTTGCCCTGGGTACTGAAGAGTTCCTGCTTGACGGAAAGCCGTTCCAGATAATAAGTGGCGAAATTCATCCCGGAAGAGTGCCGGAGGAGTACTGGCGCCACCGGATCCGTATGGCGAAAGCGATGGGGTGCAACACAATCGCCGCCTACCTCTTCTGGAACCACCACGAGAGCAAAGAGGGAATCTATGACTTCCGGACGGGCAACAGAGACATTTCAGGGTTTATAGCCACCGCAGCTGAAGAAGGAATGTGGGTTATCGTCAGGCCAGGGCCATATGTGTGTGCCGAATGGGAGTTCGGAGGTCTGCCGCCATACCTGCTTCGAACCCCGGGCATAAAGATTCGGTGTATGGATCCTGTTTACATGAAGGCAGTTGAAAGATACATATCACGGCTTGCTGATGTCCTTCGACCCCATCTCATTACAAACGGTGGGCCGGTACTCATGATCCAGATTGAGAATGAGTATGGCAGTTACGGCAATGACCGCGAGTACATGAAAGAGCTTAAAAACATATGGGTAAAGAATGACATCGCCGTGCCCTTCTTTACAGGTGACGGACCCACAACTTACATGTTGGAGGCAGGGATGCTTCCCGGATGTGCAGTGGGACTCGATTCGGGAAGCTCTGAGAAGGATTTTGAGCTGGCACGCAGGATGAACCCGGGTGTTCCAGTCTTCTCCAGTGAGACTTATCCAGGGTGGCTGACCCATTGGGGTGAGGCGTGGGCCAGACCTGACACTGCTGACCTGCTTCGCGAGGTTAAGTTCCTGATGGACAATCGCAAATCATTTAACTTCTACGTGATTCACGGCGGTACCAATTTCGGTTTCACGGCCGGAGCCAACTCCGGAGGCAAGGGCTACGAGCCCGATCTCACAAGCTACGATTATGACGCCCCAATTGATGAGCAGGGAAGAGCCACTCCAAAATACATGGCGCTTAGAAAACTGATTGGTTCATATCTGCCAAAAAAGGTCAAACTGCCTCCTGTGCCTGAGCCGGTGAGAGTAATGAGACTCCCGGAAACGGAACTTGTGCCGTTCACCTCTGTATGGGACAATATGCCTGTTCCTGTCAGAAGTGTCCAGCCAAAACCGTTCGAGGCCTTCGGACAGGATTATGGCTTCATGCTATACAGTACGAAGCTGGTGGGACATAAGAGCGGAAAGCTGACTGTAATCGATATTCACGACTATGCAACCGTATTCCTTGACGGCAAATATATTGGAACACTCGACAGGCGACTGGGTATCAACAGCATCGATCTGCCTTCAACCGGTTCGGAATTTCCGGTGCTTGAGATCTTCACCGAAGCAATGGGAAGAATCAATTTTGCCAGTGCAATGATTGACCGCAAGGGTATCACCGACAGGGTGATACTCAATGGTATGACGCTGATGAACTGGGAGGTAAGAGGATTTCCGATGGAGGATGGGTACACAGGAACGCTTAAAGCCTCAGGCAGTGAACATTCAAAGCCCGGGGTATTCTTCAGGGGTATCATGACCCTTGAGGAGACTGCCGACACCTTTATAGATATGACCAATTTCGTGAAGGGATTTGTCTGGGTCAATGGCCACAACCTTGGCCGCTACTGGGAAATCGGTCCGCAAACCAGGCTTTACTGCCCTGCATCATGGCTTAAACAGGGGGAAAACGAGATCATTGTCTTTGACCTCCACAAAACCACCCCCGGATCTGTCAGGGGCTTTGAATCAATGTACTGACTATTTCTAGCTTATTCCTGTAACAGCAGAAAGAAGGTAATAAAGTCCTGCGGCGAGAAGCATTGATACGGGTATTGTAAGAATCCATGCATAGAGCAGGTTGATTGTCACACCCCACCTGACCGCAGTCACCCTTCTTGTGAGTCCGGTGCCCATGATTGCTCCAGTGATTGTATGGGTGGTGCTTACAGGAATCCCGAATGCCTCTGTCCCAAAGAGCAAAAGAGCTCCGGCGCCCTCAGCCGCAACACCATCAAAAGGGGTAAGCTTGGTGATCTTGGAGCCCATCGTCTTCACGATACGCCAGCCACCAATAAGGGTTCCCATTGCAATTGCCGAGTAGCATCCCAGCACTATCCAGTGAGGGATATCGTGTACTTTCCCGTTGACCATCTCGATCTGCGCCCAGTGGGGCACTTCATGTGCACCATTGAAATAGACCATCAGTGCAGCTGCAATAATACCCATTACCTTTTGTGCATCATTGCCTCCGTGACCAAGGCTGAAGAGTGCTGATGAAAGCAACTGGAAGCCCTTGAACCGCTTTTCAAGCCGGAACGGATTTCCTTTTCTGCTGATCCAAAGCAGAGCGATTGACAGCATGTACGACATAAACATGCCAAGCAGCGGGGCGAGGAATATGAACGCCGCTATCACTGCTATCTTCCCTGCGTGCACCACATCCCAACCGGTAAAGGCAATTGCTGCACCCGCAAACCCTCCTACCAGCGTGTGTGATGAACTTGAAGGGATTCCGAGATACCAGGTAAGAAGGTTCCAGATAATCGCGGCCAGGATACCTGCCAGAATCACCATCAGAGTTATGGCAGAGGTGTCAACAATCTTGGCAATTGTGTCAACTATATTAAGTTCGAAGACAAGATATGCCAGCCAGTTGAATGCTGCTGCCCATAATACCGCCTGAAAAGGGGTGAGTACCTTGGTTGAAACAACGGTTGCTATAGAGTTCGCCGCGTCATGAAATCCATTTATGAGATCAAAGGCGAAGGCGAGAACCACTATGGTGATCAGGATCGTAAAGTCCATCTGGGAGTCTTTATGCGATTTTGATAATTACCGACGAGAGTATGTCAGCCACATCATCACAGCGGTCAACGGCCTTTTCGAGGGCCGCCAGAATATCTTTTTTCTTTATCAGTTCAATCGCATCCTTCTCCTCCTGAAAAAGTTTGGCGAGATACCTGTGGTTGATGTCATCAGCATGCTCCTCCAGCTCACCTATCCTGTGGCAGTTGTCCTTGTATTTTGAAAGGTTAAGCACGTCACGCAGCCCGTTGAAGGCAGTATTGATCTCAATCGAGGCTTTCCTGATTGTGTCAGCCATATCGCGGAATTCGTCCGGGATAACCATCAGTTTGTAAAGATGTGTCTGCTTTGCCGCACCGTACATCAGATCAAGTACTGAATCGGTGGCGTGGATCAGCTCGAATATATCCTCGCGGTCAAACGGTGTGATGAAGGTGCTGCTAAGAGTCTTGTAGAGGTTTTTTGCTATCTGGTCGCCCACCAGTTCCGCCTCCTTGATCTTCTGACCCAGTAACTCCCGTTTATCTTCAGCGGGTTCATTCATGAACTCAACCAGCAGCTCAGCTCCGATTATAAGGTTGGCAGAAGCGTCCTTGAAGAGCGGATAGAATTTGCCCTCCTTAGGGGCCAGGAATGAAAAGATCTTGTCGAGTTTCATGTGTGGATTGTAATAGATTTGCCCGCCAAAAATATACTAATGACATCACTAAATAAAGGAGAATTGACATATTGTTTATTAAATGTTGATTATTATTTCGGGGGTGATTTTGGCAACTTTAGTTATATTAGCGCATCATTAAACCATACATATAGCATGAAGCTTACATTTTACGGGGCTGCCCGGGAGGTGACAGGCAGCAAGGTACTTATCGAAACCGAACACGGGAAGAACATTCTGCTCGACTGCGGTCAGTTTCAGGGCAAGGGACTTGAGACCGAGGAACAGAACAGGGCGCTCGCTTTCACTCCTGCCTCAGTAGACCATATAATTCTCTCTCACGCCCACATTGATCACTCGGGACTGATTCCCTTTCTCTACAGGAATGGGTTCAACGGTTCAATTGTGTGCACTGACGCCACCCGCGATCTCTGCTCCATTATGCTTGCCGATTCTGGTAAGATACAGGAGCATGATACAATCACATTCAACAAAAGAAGGATCAGGAAGGGCCTTCCGCCCGTGGAGCCGCTCTATACCCAGGCTGATGCCGTAGCATCAATGAAACTGTTCATCAGCGTGGCGTATGACAGGAAATTCCGGATTGATGATTACACTACTGTCAGATTTACAAACACAGGTCACATGCTTGGCAGTGGCGTAGTGACAATCGAGCTGAGGGAAAAGGATGGTATAAAGAGGCTGGCCTACACCGGTGACATCGGGAGGCCGGTGAACAGGATTCTCAAAAGCCCCGAGCCATTTCCCCAGGCTGATTACCTGATAACCGAATCGACCTACGGCGACAGGCTTCACCCATCTCTGGAGGAGTCTGACGAGGAGCTCTACCGGGTGGTGCACCATACATGTGTTGAGAAGAAAGGCAAACTCATAATACCGGCATTCAGTGTGGGCCGGACGCAGGAGGTTGTCTACTCGCTGAACAACCTTTACAATGCCGGACGCCTGCCCAGGGTGGATATTTATGTTGACAGTCCTCTCTCGGTTAACGCAACAAATATCTTCCGTCTGCACCCGGATTGCTTCAATGAAGATTTGAAGCAGCTGATGCTCACTGATCCGGATCCATTCGGTTTCAACTCACTCTTCTACAACACCTCTGTTGAGGGTTCCAAGAGCCTGAATGAAATTAAAGGACCGGTCATCATCATATCGTCATCAGGCATGATGGAAGCCGGCCGCGTCAAACACCACCTGGCAAACAGCATCAGTAACCCGGCAAATACAATACTGGCGGTTGGCTACTGCGCCCCTGCCACCCTTGGCGCAAGAATTCTCAGGGGTGAACCGGAGGTCTCAATCCACGGCACTAAATACCCGGTCAGGGCTGAGATCGAGCGGATCGAATCCTATTCAGGACACGGCGATTACAGTGAGATGGCTGATTACATTTCATGCCAGGATCCGGGAAAGCTCAGGCAGCTCTTTTTGGTCCACGGTGAATATGAGACGCAGCAGCATTATAAATCATATCTTGAGACGAAAGGATTTGGTAACATTGAGATACCATCATCCGGAATGTCTTACAATATCTGAAATACACATTAATACATAGTGACTAAACAGTACCCACTAATTTTACACAAGAAAACCTGAAGTATGTTTGTTATAATGATTGTTATTTTCCTGCTGGGTTACCTGGCGATAGCACTTGAGCATCCAATTAAGGTTGAGAAGGCTGCCAGCGCTCTCTTGCTGGGTTCCATCCTCTGGGCTCTCTACGCTCTTTTCAGCGAACAGATACTTGCCCTGGGCTTTTCTCCCTCCTGGGAGGAACTGAAGCTTATGGGCCAGGAGATAATGAACAACATTGCCCCTGCTCTGACCTCCGACCAGTTTGCCACCTCGCCCTTCAGGGATACAGTTGAACTGTCAGGCCACGCAAGTGCCTTTGTCAGGGAGGAACTTGCCCACCACCTTGTTGGCATTGCGGAGATTCTTTTCTTTCTCTTCGGCGCGATGACAATAGTTGAGGTGATTGATCAGCATCAGGGCTTCACCGTAATTACAGACAAGATTGCCACTAAAAGCAAGGTGAGACTTATCTGGATAATCGGTTTCATTACCTTCTTCATGTCTGCTGTCCTCGACAACCTGACAACCACCATTGTGATGATAGCCCTTCTGAGGAAGCTGATATCTGACAAACCCACACGCTGGATCTTTGCCAGCATGATTGTAATAGCCGCTAACGCCGGAGGCGCATGGTCTCCAATCGGTGACGTAACAACAATCATGCTCTGGATAGGCGGACAGATAACCACGTTCAACATCATCCTCAAGGTTTTTCTTCCAAGTCTGGTGAACATGATCGTACCCCTGACAATACTCTCATTCATGGTCAAGGGAGATGTCAGAAGACCTGAGATATCACAGTACTCAGGTGATATAACCACACCTTTTGAAAGGACATTCATACTTATCCTCGGTGTTTCGATGCTTCTCTTTGTTCCGGTTTTCAAGACCGTGACGCACCTTCCGCCATGGGTCGGAATGATTTTTGGACTTGGCGTGCTGTGGCTCGTGTCAGAGATCATGCACCGTAATAAGGAGGAAGAGGTACGCAAGAAACTCACCATTTATAATATTGTTAAAAAGGTGGATACCCCCACCATCTTTTTCTTCCTCGGGATACTCGTAGCCGTAGCTGCACTTGAGAGTGCCGGTCAC
>Ga0209800_10000655_pt1 | contig 48312 bp, 39 predicted proteins | sample Higcelweek8metaG_FD_187174 | JGI IMG/M metagenome (GOLD analysis project Ga0209800, IMG submission 187174) | Freshwater pond sediment microbial communities from the University of Edinburgh, under environmental carbon perturbations - High... | ecosystem: Environmental > Aquatic > Freshwater >...
CTTCCATTACATAATCCTTTTCTGCTTTTTCAAAAACGGGCAGTAGAGAGTCGAATTCGGATTTTGTGAGACCCGTCATAGATATCATGGCAGAAGGATTTTTGATTGTAGTTTCATAAAAAATCATGAGGGAGGCTCCATTATAGAATTAAAAAACAATCAAACTGCCAGCATGTTTGCTGACAATGAAAGATAATTATTATTTCCGAAAATGTCTATTTTTGAAGAGATTGAATATGATCTGGCCGGCCTTTGAGCCTGAACTATCCTGTGCTGCCACATTTTGCGGGAAAAATGTAAAAAGCCGCCATGATACATATGGCGGCTTTTTATATTGCAAATTTCAAAAGACATTACATGGCGTCAAAAGCCTCATCCGGGATATCGGCGTTGGTATAAAAATTCTGGACATCATCGTTGTCGTCCAGGGCTTCCATGAATCTGACCATCTGCTCTGCTTCTTTGCCTGATACGGCTGTGGTGTTCTGGGGAACCATGGAAATTTCCGCCACCTCGCAGGGAATCTGTGCACCGTCAATGGCATCCTTGACCGCATCAAAATCTTCGGGTGCGGTGAGTACGTCAAAGGTCTCTCCTTCGTCCTTGATATCTTCGGCCCCGGCCTCAAGGGCTACTTCCATGAGGGTCTCTTCGTCTGCATGTTCTTTGGAAATGGTAATCACGCCCTTTTTATCAAACATCCAGGCCACGCAACCGTCCGTACCCACATTGCCGCCGGCTTTGTTAAAAATATACCTGACATCGGCAATGGTCCGGTTTTTGTTGTCCGTGAGGCATTCCACCATCACCGCTACGCCGCCGGGCCCGTATCCTTCATAGAGGATCTCCTCGTAATTGACGCCGTCCATGTCGCCGGTACCCTTTTTAATGGCCCGGTCCACATTGTCCTTGGGCATGTTCTGGGTTTTGGCCGAATCGATGGCACGGCGCAGCCGGGGATTGGCCCCGGGGTCACCCCCGCCCATGCGCGCGGCCACTGTAATTTCCTTAATCAGCTTGGTAAAGACCTTTGCCCGCTTTTTATCGGCCGCACCTTTCTTGTGTTTAATGGTCGACCATTTGCTATGTCCTGACATGGATGTTGCCTCCTTATTTTATCTTTGCTTTTGCTATGATATAAATTTCTTTGCTTTGTTTTCTACAGCTTTCGGGCTTAAATACCCGGCACTCCTTAAACGCGGCCTTCACTTCTTGCTCAAACGTTTTGAAGTCATTTCCCTGGAAGATTTTGCACACAAAATTACCCTGAAAAGCCAAATTTTTCAAGGCCGTGTCAAGGGCCATGCGGCACAGTTCAAGAGACCGGATGGCATCCACATCTTTTCTGCCTGTGGTGGCCGGGGCCATGTCGCTGATTACGGCGTTAAATTTACCTGTATGGGGCTCAATAAACGCCGGGTGCTCAGGGCTAAGGATATCATCCTGGATGGTTAACGCATTGGCCGGCAGATTTGTTTCAACCGCTTTTAAATCAATTCCGAACACACGCCCCTGATCCCCCACAAGTTTTGCCGCATAAAGTGTCCAGGACCCTGGTGAGCAGCCAAGATCAAGAACAATGTCCCCTTTTTTGATAATCTGAAATTTGTTCTGAATATCTTCAAGCTTAAACACGGATCGGGCAGGATATCCCATGGATTTGGCCTTTTGTGTGAGATGATCCGCCCACTGGCCGCTCGTGCCGCCTTTTCCTGCCGGCTTTTTTTTACCTTTCAAACAAAACCTCCACGGCATCCCTTAAAAAACTGACACTTTCAATGGCCATGCCTTTGATTTTTGCTAATTGTTTCATGGTGGCCGTGGGCACAAGGCATCTTGTAAATCCCATTTTGGCGGCTTCTTTGATCCTGGCCTGGGCATGACTGACCGCCCGTATCTCGCCGGTAAGGCCGATCTCGCCGATCAGGGTTGTCTCCTTGTGCACGGGACGATCCAGAAAGCTTGAGGCAAGCGCGGCCGCAATGGCAAGATCAGCCGAGGGCTCGGTGATGCGGACCCCCCCCGTAACATTCATGAAAATATCTAGGCCGGCCAGATTCATTCCCAGGCGCTTTTCCATCACCGCCACAATCAGGGCTACACGGTTGCTGTCCAGCCCTAGAACCGTACGCCGGGGTGTACCCAGCCCGGATGTAGAGACCAGGCCCTGGATTTCCACCAGAATCGGGCGGGACCCTTCCATGCTGGCCGTAACCACCGATCCCGGGGCCACCAAAGCCCGTTCAGACAAAAACACGGCCGATGGATTAGGCACCTGGGTCAGTCCCTGATCCCGCATTTCAAACACCCCGATCTCATTGGTGGACCCAAAACGGTTTTTTACGGCCCGAAGAATTCGAAAAATATGGTTTTTATCCCCTTCAAAATAGAGCACTGTGTCCACCATGTGCTCCATGATTCTTGGGCCTGCAATGGCGCCGCCCTTGGTGACGTGTCCCACAAGAAAAATGGGAAGGCCCACTGTTTTGGACAGGCGCATGAACTGCATGGATGCTTCCCTGATCTGGGTTATGCTGCCCGGTGTGGATGTCACCTGGGGGTGGAATACGGTTTGAATCGAATCCACAACCATGGCGTCATATTCATCTTTTTCCGCCATGGCAAGAATTGCCTCAAGATCGGTTTCAGATACCACAAACAAAGAACGGCCCAAAGATCCCAGACGTTTTCCCCGCATGGAAAGTTGGCCTATGGATTCTTCGCCGGATACATACAGGCATTTTTTCCCGGCCTTTGCCAGGGTGGACAACACCTGGAGCATGAGCGTGGATTTACCGATCCCGGGGTCTCCGCCGATAAGTACCAGGGAGCCGCTTACAATACCGCCGCCCAAGACCCGGTCAAATTCATTGATGCCGGTGCACATACGCACGGACATGGAGGCTTCCACGGATTCAATGGGTACGGGTCTGGCTGCAATGGCCGGCCGGCCCGCACCTGCCACACCTGGGATCCGGACCACCAGGGTCTCTTCAACAAGGCTGTCCCAATCGCCACAGTCCGGGCACTGGCCCATCCATTTAGGTGTCTGTGTACCGCAGGTTTTACAGCGGAATATGGTTTTATCTTTCTTTTTTGTCACGTCCTAATTTTGTCCAACTGATTGAAAATCGGGTGAATATATCATGATATCGTATCCCTATCAAGCACGTATCCTTGGTTATCGGTAATTCTGACTTTGGGTTTTATTGGGTTGCCGTTCACTCCACCCAGCACGATACGGTTCAAATCAACGGCCCAAGATTTTAAATACAACCGCACCGGCAAGCGACACAGATGCGCTCATCAAAAAGAGACGGGCGCCATATGTCTCATACAAATAGCCGTTCAGCATAAAACCGGCCATCATGCCGAGGCCGTAAGAGACGGCATTGTTGGCAGCCTGCCCCAGGGTACGCGTCTCCCCTGTTGAAAGCCGATCCATATACAGGATAGAGGCCACATGAAATGTCCCGTAGGTAAATGCATGAAGCAGCTGAGCGATCATGATTTCAGCCACTGTGACCGCACGCCATAAAAGGCACCACCTGGCTGAAGCAGCCAAACAAGAAAAGAAGATCATATTTTCAAGGGTGATATATTTTAAAATCCTGCCGGAGTTGATCATAATCACGATCTCGGCGATGGAGGCCACAGCCCAGGTCGACCCTATAAAAAAAGGGCCATAGCCCAACTCCTCCAGATAGATGGAATAAAATCCATAATAGGTCCCATGGCTGAAGATCATCAGAAACGAGCAGGTGAGAAAGGTCAGGGTCCGCGCATTGAGGAGTTCTCTGACTCCGGCGTGAAATTGTTCATCCCTTGCTTTCGCCTTGGGCATGGGAATCGAGAAGATCGCCTGAAGCGTGTAACCGGCCAGAATGAGAGGAACAATAGTATTGATGCTGAAAAGATCGGAAACCTTGCCCAGACTGAACACAACAAGGATAAAACTCACCGATCCCCAGGCACGAATCCGGCCATACCTGTTCTTGTCACCGCCCCCACCACCCAGTTCATCCATTGCAAAGGCTTCTATAAATGCAATGAGCGGGGCAAAGAAAATAGTATGAAAAATGGTCACAATGACCATGCCCGAAAAATCATTGATATACAGAAAGAAGACCCAGATTGCGGCACTGAGGAAATTGAATAGAACATAAATCGGTTTTCGCCAGGCATGCCGGTCGGCAACAATACTCCACACTATTGAAAAGACAATGGTAATGGCGGTCCTCAGTGCAGACAGGGAACCGATTTCAAAACTGGTGAAACCCAGATGATGGCAATAGAGGTTAAAATAAGGCAGAAAAATCCCCATCACCCCGAAATAGATAAAATACTGGATTTTCAGTATGCGCTCTGAAGATCCGTTTAAACTCTCCCCGGGTTTCATTGCATCAGCCTTTTTGTTTCTTTCATGTTACGCCTTGATCAGCAACTCGGTGATCCTGATTATCACATGATTATCCGGCTATCCAGCACTTCATTAAAAAAAATTTGGATATTGTGTAAGCCATTTATCAACTGTGGGTTTAAGGATCTCCTGCATTGTCAGGCCAATGGTGGCCCTCCCCCGGGGGGGGGAAGGCCAAACGTTATGGCCGGGTTCTTAAATCCAGGGTGTATGGAAACCTCGGATTTAAGGGTTCATTGGGTATCTGGTCCATGGGACCCGGGGTGTGGCCGATATCCCTGAACCGGGAGATCCGTCGACCTTCTGCTTCCAGGGAATTGATTGGAAAGGTATCATAATTTCGTCCCCCAGGGTGGGAGGCATGATAGGTGCACCCGCCCACGGATCGAAGGTTCCAGGTATCCACCAGATCAAAGATCAGCGGGGTATGCACGCCAATGGTGGGATGCAGGCAGGAAGGGGGCTGCCAGGCCCGGTAGCGGATTCCTGCCACGGACTGGGTCTTGACGTCAGTGGGGTGCAACGGCACGGGGCGTCCGTTGCATAGCACCTGGTAACGGTTGTCTGTCATGCCGCTCACTTTGATCTGGATACGCTCCAGAGAGGAGTCCACATACCTGGCCGTGCCACCGCCGCCAGGCTCCTCTCCCAGTACATGCCAGGGTTCAATGGCTGTGCGCAGCTCCATTTCCACGCCGGCATGGCAGACTTTTCCGATAAAGGGGAACCTGAACTCAAAGTGGGGGTGAAAACACCCAGGTGTCAGGTCATATCCCTCCCGGCGCAGAATATCCAGGACATCGCAGAAATCCTGCCATACATAAAAGGGCAGCATGAACTTGTCGTGCAGGGTTGTGCCCCATCGTACCAATTTTTCCTTGTATGGCGTTTTCCAGAATTTGAGCATGAATATGCGCAGCAGTAACTGCTGGGCAAGACTCATCCTGGCATGGGGCGGCATCTCAAAGGAGCGGAACTCCAACAGCCCCAGCCGGCCTGAGGCGGAGTCCGGGGAGTATAATTTATCAATGCAGAATTCGGCCCGGTGGGTGTTGCCGGTAAGATCCGTGAGAAGGTGCCGAAATAACCGGTCCACCAGCCAGGGCGGACATGGCAATCCAATATCTGATCCAGGCATGAAATTGGATTGATAGGACGATGTCTGCTTGTCAAGTTCGGCAAAGGCAATGTCCAGTTCATCCAGGGTGTCGTGGCGGGCTTCATCAATTCTCGGAGACTGGCTGGTGGGTCCCATGAACAACCCTGAAAAGAGAAAAGACAGGGAGGGATGGTTATTCCAGAACGTTAAAAAACTGCGCAGCAGGTCCGGCCGGGCAAGCCAGGGGCTTTGGGCGGGGCTGGGGCCGCCCATGACAATGTGGTTGCCGCCGCCAGTGCCGGAATGCCGGCCGTCGAGCATGAACTTTTCCGTACCAAGGCCTGACTGTCTGGCCTCTTCGTAAAGATCACAGGTTACATCCACCATCTGGCCCCAATCGGTTGCCGGGTGAATGTTCACTTCGATCACACCGGGGTCCGGGGTGATATTAAGGACATTGATCCGGTGATCAAAGGGCGGGGTGTAGCCTTCAATAATCACGGGAAAGCCTGTGGTACCGGCTGCCTGTTCCACTGCGGCAATGAGTTCGAAATAATCCGCCGCACTGGCCATGGGCGGCATGAATACATACAGCCGTCCCTGCCTGGGCTGGATACAAAGGGCCGTACGGATGACCGGCTCGGTGCCGTCGCTGTTATAAACCGCATGGGAGGCGGGCCAAAGACTTTGTGATACAATATCATCCCGGGTTTCTGTCTCCGGTTGTCCCGGGATATGGAATTGTCCCTGCTTTGCCTCTTCCGCGCGACGCAACCGTTCTTTGTCCGGGCCCGAAGTCAGCGGATCCGGAAACGGGCCGTCAATTCCCATAGGATCCTCTTCCACCACATGGGGGTATTGCTTGGGTGATATCCAGGGCAGGCTGTCCAGGGGCAGACGAAGTCCCATGGGTGAATCTCCCGGCGTTAAAAATAAATTGCCGGCGCGCAGCTCCCAGAGACAGCTTTTCCATGAACCCTTTTTGATGGGTAGAACAAAGCCGGTGACTGCACCGATACCCTGTTCAAATACCCGGGCCATGCGGGCACGCTCCTCGGGGTCTTTGAGCCGGGAGTCTTCGGGGGTCACGTTTGCCGGCAGACGTTGCTCCTTTAACAGCCAGTAAAACACATCTTCATAGGCTGGTATAATATATTGTTCATCCACGCCCAGTACCCGGGTGACGCTCTGCATCAGGGTTTTTGCCTGGGCCGGGCCGAATTTGTAGTCCAGGGTGTCATCCGCCAGAAGAGACGGATCCTGCCAAAGGGCTTTGCCGTCCTTTCGCCAGTAACAGCCCAATGCCCAGCGGGGCAGGGACTCGCCTGGATACCATTTGCCCTGGCCAATGTGCAGCAGGCTGCCCTGGGTCCATTTGCCGCGCAGGCGCTGGAGCAGTTCCATGGCCTTTATTTTTTTGGTGGGTCCCACGGCTGCGGTGTTCCATTCATCAGCGTCCATGTCCGTGGCCGATACAAAGGTGGGTTCCCCGCCCATGGTCAGGGAGATCTTTTCTTTTTGAATCTCTTCATCCACCCGGAATCCAAGATCATGAATCTTTGTCCATATCTCCTCGGGATAGGGTTTGGTAGATCGGGGGTCTTCGTGGATGCGTGTAACGTGCATGGTGTGGCAAAAGTCCACCTCGCACATTTCAAGCCCTCCTGTGACAGGTGCCGCACTTTTGGGAAACGGGGTGCAGGCAAGGGGGATATGGCCTTCACTGGCCAAAAGTCCGGATGTGGGGTCCAGCCCCACCCAGCCGGCCCCGGGCAGGAACACCTCCACCCAGGCATGCAGATCAGTAAAGTCCTGCTCGGGTCCTGAAGGTCCTTCAAGGGATTTGACATCTGCAGCGAGTTGGATCAGGTACCCGGATACAAACCGGGATGCCAGTCCCAGATGACGCAGGATATTGACCAGAAGCCAGGCCGAATCCCTGCAGGAACCCGATTGTTTGGTCAGTGTCTCCTCGCAGGCCTGGACATTGGGCTCCATGCGGATGTTGTAGCGGATGGCCTTTTGCAGATCCTGGTTCACGCGGACCAGGAAATCAATTGTGTTCTCCTTTTGGCGGTTGATTCGGGAAAGATAGGTTGTAAATTTGCTGCCCACATGGGTTTTTTGTAAAAAAGGTCCCAGGTCCTTTTTTACCTCCGATGAATATTTAAATGGATACTCCCGGGCATACTCTTCCAGGAAAAAATCAAAGGGATTGATGGTGACCATTTCCGCTACTAAATCCACTACAATGGAAAAATGATCGGTCTTTTCCTGGAAATTAAGCCTGGACAGGTAGTTGGAGAAAGGGTCCTGCTGCCAGTTGATCCAGTGGTCCTCCGGAGAAACGGTCTGGTTGTAACTTAAAATCGGGGTCCGGCAGTGGGGGGCGGGCCGCAGCCGGATGACCTGGGGGCCTAATTGGATTTTACGATCATATATATAATCGGTCTTATGGTACAAGGCCACTTGAATTGCCATGGATGTAAATGCTCCTTATAAGGGGTGGATCAGGTTCGTTTTACTGGACTGATGCGGATGCCTGTTCCATCAGGTTGTCGGGGATTTTGAAAAATACCTGACGGATGTCAATCCCCACCTGGTTAATTTTTCTCTGCAGGGCATCAAGGTACTCGTGCATGCCTGAAGAAATTACATCATCAATATCCGAATACTCCAGGTCTGCACATAACCGGCCCAGGCTTTTTTCCGCCGGATTGGATGCGGCACCCCTGGGGGTATCGGTGATTTTGTGCAGGGCGCTCTTGGCATTTGTCAGGCAGCAGTGGATGGATCTGGGAAAATCCGGATCAAAGATTAAAAAGTCGCACACCTGTTTGGGTACAATCCGGTGAAACTGTTTTCGATAGATTTCAAATCCGGAGGTGGATTTGAGCACGGCTCCCCACTGGATTACATCGTAGGGGGAGTTGACGTTTTCGGGCGTGGGCAGCAGCATGAAGTATTTTACGTCCAGTATCCGGGAGGTCTTGTCAGCCCGTTCGAGAAACTGGCCGAGCAAGGCAAAATAAAAGGCCTCCCCCCGGGACATGGTGCCATGCAACAGGCCTGTGAACATATGGCTCATTGCAGTGATGTCGTTAAAAAAGCGGTGGGGGTCCTTGTTGGCCAGGCGGTTTTGGGCTGCATCCTTGAGCAGAAGATAGGATCGGTTAATCTGTTCCCATATCTCCGATGAGATGATCTCCCTCACGCTTCGGGCATTTTCCCTGGCAACGGCCACACAGGAAATCACGGAATTGCCGTATTCTTTATCCAGGGCCAGGAACTGAATCACATTTTCTCTGGAATAATCTGTACCGTACCGCTTTTCAAATATTTCGTGGTCCCCTGTGGTCATCACCAGGGGTTGCCAGGACCCGGCCATTCCTGTGGTCATGTCCAATGAAAGGTTTAGGTTTACATTAATAAAACGAGCTATATTTTCGGCTCTTTCAATATAACGGGTCATCCAGTAGATGGAATCTGCAACGCGGCTTAACATGGTATCTCCTATTTTTCCTGATTCAGGCCCTGCAAGAGAGTATTTGTCCAAAAGTGAAAATTTTGTTTTCAGCCAATTGGGAAATTGAACCCAAAATGCTGCTTTTGGGTGAACATAAGTTAATTTGTTTCAAGTACCCATGTATCCTTTGTTCCGCCGCCCTGGGACGAGTTCACCACCAAAGATCCCTTTTTCAAGGCCACCCGTGTCAGTCCGCCGGGAAGTACATAGATATCCTCGCCGTACAGAATATATGGCCTAAGGTCCACATGCCGCCCTTCAAAATGGTCCCCGATAATGGTGGGAACCTGGGAAAGGCTGATGGTGGGCTGGGCAATATAGGTCCTGGGATTGGCCTTGATACGGCGGGCAAACTCCTCTCGTTCCGCCTGGTCGGCGTGGGGACCGATCATCATGCCGTATCCGCCGCTTTCATTGGCCGCTTTGACCACAAACTTATCCAGATTGTCAAGCACATGGGCACGGTCTTTGTCATCCCAGCACACATAGGTGGGCACATTCGGCAAAATGGGGTCTTCTCCCAGGTAGTATGAAATAATTTTGGGTACATAGGCGTATACGGCTTTGTCATCAGCTACGCCGGTTCCCGGTGCATTGGCCATGGCCACCCGGCCCTTGAAATAGGCGGACATAATACCCGGAACCCCGAGCATGGAATCGGGCCGGAACACTTTGGGGTCAATGAAGTCATCATCAATGCGGCGGTAAAGAACCTCAATGGGCGAAAGTCCCTTGGTGGTGCGCATATAAAGCCGGTCGTCGGAGACCACAAGATCCTGGCCTTCCACCAATTCAATGCCCATCTGCTGGGCAAGGAACGAATGTTCAAAATAGGCGGAATTATATCGCCCCGGGGTCAGTACCCCGATCTTGTGGTTGGAGCCTGTGGCAGGCAAAAGATTTTCAAGGGTGGCCAGAAGCTTGTGGGGGTATTCGTCAACGGTTCGGATCCGGGAGTTTGCAAAAACTTCGGGAAAGGTCCGCTTGAGGACCTGGCGGTTTTCAAGCACATAGGATACGCCGGATGGACAGCGCAGGTTGTCTTCAAGGACATAGAATTTGCCGTCCGTATCCCGGATCAGATCCGTGCCCGTGACATGGCACCAGACGCCTTTGGGCGGGGTAAATCCTTCCATCTGTTTGCGGTAAGCCGTGCAGGACATGATCAGATCTTTAGGGACCACCTTATCTTTAATGATTTTTTTATCATGGTAGATATCTTCAAGGAACAGATTCAGGGCATGGATGCGCTGCTGCAAGCCCTTTTCGATTTGCTGCCACTCCCTGTCCTCAATGATTCTGGGGATAATGTCAAAGGGCAGTATTTTTTCCGTTCCTTCCTCGCTTCCATATACATTAAAGGTGTTGCCTAACTGTAGAAGCGAGGTTTCCGCAGATTTTTGCTTTATAAGCAGCGCATCTTCGGGCAAAGACTCTATTTTGTCGATCAGCTTTTTAGCGCCCTCCCTGACGGTGCCATCCTTGTGGAAGAGTTCATCATAGTATTCATCTGGATTATAATTTGAAAATTTCATGATCGGCTCCAACAATTTTCTTATACAGACACCAGGTTGTCCAAGGGGTGTCCAGCGGAAACTTCACTTTTGTCAATTTTTTAGAAATATAAATTTTTTCCAACATTATTGTCTATTCATCTGTTATGGGTATACCGGTATAGCACTTAGGATCCGGGACATCTATTTTATTTTTAACTGTTTTTTAATAAGCATAAAATGTGCCTTTTGTTTTTCAGATAATTTTTTAAAAACAATTTTAGAAAATTATCTGAAAAACAAAAGGGTTACATAATGGGCAAAAGCAAGGCGTAGAAACAGTTGTCGCATAGTGTAAAATAAATAAAATTACAGTTTTGAATTTATTATAAGAGCGTAGAGGCAAAAACGTTATTTGTTGAGGTGTTTATCGCTTACAAAGCGAATTCAAAGGCTGCCTGAAAAAAATCCCTTTCACATTCCATGGCATATCGGTAAGTGGCCTCAACCAGAGGATCTGCAGGATCGGCATATTTATCCACGAGGGATTCCAGGTTACAGGCCAAAGCCTCTATCCCACTGCTGCTGTATGTAACAATCCAGTCACTATAGGCGTGTTGTCCGGCAGACTGTGCTGCCAGTGTTTGTCCAAGCCAGGCATAGAGACGCATACAAGGCGTTAATGCCGTCACCGTAAGGCCTGTGTTATAGCCCCATGCGGTTGCCATTACAAAATCGGTGTATCGCCGTGTTGCCGCACAAGGATCGACCCGGTGGACATTGACACCCCATTGCCGGGCATATTTTTCGTGTAATTTCAACTCTTCCAGGACACCCTGGGCAAGTTGGTGCAACTTGATGAAATCTTCCCAGTCAGGCGCCTTTGCACCTGCAATGATGTATGCACGGGCAAAGGCCTTGAGGAAAAAAGCATCCTGGCTCACATAGTAGGAAAAATTTTTTTTGGCCAGCGAACCGGAAAGAATGCCCTGTACAAAAGGATTTTGCAAAGCGGCTTCGGCCAAATTCTGATTCTCGTTCCAAAGATGGCTAGATAGATTCATATGCCACCTATTATGTCTTATTGAACGACATGTCAATATTAAGACTTTCAGCCCATGCTGGTTGAATCCGGTGATTCTCCTGTGCCCCGGTGAATGTCGAGTTTGCGCATGCGCGAGGCAAAGGTTGAGCGGTTGATGCCTGATGCCTTTGCCGCCCAGGTGATATTCCAGTTAAATTTTTCCATGAGCGCCATGACATAGGCCTTTTCAAGATCCGGCCAGGTCATGGCGCAAATATCGCGCAGGTATCGTGTCCCATTTGTTTGGGGATCTGTATTTCTTAGCGCTGTGTTTTCTGTGACCCCATCCGGGTTGATTTTAAGAATACGTTCGGGAAGATCAACCGGTTTTATAATTTCGTTTTGGGTTGTAACCATCAAATACCGGATAAGGTTTTCCAGTTCCCGGATATTGCCCGGCCACGTATAAGCGACCAGATGGTGTATGGCTTCAGGGGAGATTTTTTTTTCGGAAATGTTTGTTTTCCGACCTTCCACGTTTAAAAAATGCCGGACCAGCAACGGAATATCTTCCCTTCGTTCCCGCAATGGCGGCAGGTGAATCGGCAGTACGGAAAGGCGGTAATACAGATCCTGTCTGAACCGGTTTTCTTGGATCATCCCGGCAAGATCCTTATTGGTGGCTGCAATGATTCTGATATTGATGTACCGGACCTGGCTGGCGCCTAATGGTTTGATCTCATTTTTCTGCAGTACCCGAAGAAGCGCGGCCTGGGTGCCCATGGGCATGTCTCCGATTTCGTCCAGGAACACCGTGCCGCCGTCAGCCGCCTCAAACAATCCTGCCCGGTCCCGGGTTGCACCGGTAAAGGCCCCTTTTTTATACCCGAACAATTCGCTTTCCAAAAGGGTTTCGGGGATGGCCGAACAGTTCTGGACCAGGAAGGGATAATCCGCTCTGGCACTGCCCGTGTGAAGGCGTTCTGCCACAAGCTCCTTGCCTGTCCCGCTTTCGCCCGTTATCAGCACATTGAAGTCGGTATGTGCATAGCTTTTGACAAGATCCATGCTTTTGTGAAAGGCCTTGCTCTGGCCGATAATGGTATTTTCCTTTTCAACCCTGGACAGAACCGATGAGAGCCTGCGATTCTTTTTCTGCTCCCTGGCATAACATAGGGCGTTGCCCAGGGCGATGGAACAGATTTCAAGCAGGTTTTGCAAATGGGAAAGGTAGGAAGAATCCAGATTGAGGTGAATACTGTCAGGGTTGGTGTCGATAATCTGTACCGCCCCAAAGACCTGTCCGTCTATGAATAAAGGAAAACAGAGGATCTGGCTGCTTTTTATGGCGAAATGTGCTTCCACCTCGCGGTTGTGACGGCGATCGGAGCCCGCTTGGGCAATGGTCATCTTGCCGTTTTCAATTACCCACCCCACAATGGAGGGTGAGCCTGCATCCAGGGTAACCCCCACAATATTTTCGCTGTCAATGCCGGCCGCCTCAACACAAACATAGGTCCGGCCCCGTTTGATCCAGATTGATCCACGCCTGACATTCTGGATTTTCAGCAGGGCATTGAGAAATTTTTTTTGAAGAACGTCCGGGTCCAACTCCCTGAACAGCTCATAATTCTCCTGGGATAATTTGTCTTTTTCATTGTTCATAAAAACAGCATTCTGTTAATATTTTGGAAAATTGCACCGTCACAATAAGCACTAAATGATTTCTTCAGGCTTGCACAACCGTTTGGCCTTATTTGATAACCGTTTGCATTTTTGGCATGAATAGGTCAATTTCTTCATGACTGGTTTGCAAAGCATCTTAGCTTCAGTTGACGAGGCGCCACAGTTTTTGCAGACAAATGCTTTTGACGTATCCGATGATTTTCGCAAAAGTTCTTTTTTCTTTTTACACGCCTTACAGGCCCTAAGCTTTTTTCCCATAATGCACGCCTCCTTCACAACTTAAATGTTCCATTCATATTTTAAAAATAGCACGGATTTTTGAAAGGTCAATTGGCAGCTTCCAAAGACAAAAAAATGGATGTCACCGCAGCCAAACGAGTTGTTCTCTATTGTGACGGTGCCCGCAGCGATTGGCAACGGATAACTCATTGGCTGCTATAAAAAGATCAAGGAAAGATGCGGTTCTTGACCTTTGCAACATGAATTGATCGAGTCAGCCGGTATCATTTGACACCCAGGCGGCAGGGATCAGCGGATCAGTTTTGTTACAAACAGATCGACCACCTCAATGAGGATCAGGATGATAATAATCCACTCCAGCTGGGCACTGTGGCTGTGCTGCGAAAGGTCTTTAAACAGCTCCAAATTCTCCTGGACAATGCCCAGATTCTCCTGAATATAGCGGTAGCGCAGTGTTATATCAAGTTCACGGGTCAGGGCGGTATGCAGCTGGTCAAGGCTTTGTTCCTCCCACATGAGCTGCGGGGTGTCAAAGATATAGAGGTTGCGGGCAATTTGATTTTTTAAGTTCAGGGCTTTTCCGATATACTGGATCAGTTGTCTGCCTTTTAGATCGACTTTCCCTTTTGTCTCCAGCTGGGTGGTGTAAACCCTTGTCTCTTCCAGAAGATGTTCAGACCGTGAACTGTAATAGCCTAAGGCAATGGACTGGGCGATGGAGAACATGATCGTGTAGATATTATCTACCTCGTATGAAGTCAGAATGATTTTATTGAAAAGAACTCTGCGTTGTTTTTTGCTGTCGATTTCAATGGTGTATTTTTCACTTTGAAAGTCCGATGTGGATTTAATTTCCAAGAGATTATGGATTGAGCGCAGGATAAGGGTTTGTTTGTCCTGTTCAACATCGACAAACACCACACTTCCGTAGTTGGCAATAAAGATATAACCGCCTGCCTCCGTCATATAAAAGAGTTCGGTGGGCTCTTCTCTAACCAGCTCAAAAAGCAGAGATTTTTTTATAATTTCAATATTGATATTGCTATTGACATGAAGGCCAAAAACTAGTTTTTCCACGATTCCCTCCAATTGATAATAAAGAATTCTAACATGCTGAGACTGCATTTACAACGGTTAGCGAAGTTGTAAAGGAACTCGACAACAGTATTGAAAGCCGGACACTGCACATCCAAAACAGGGAGTCAACGGGTGATCTGCCTGCATGATCGGGCCGGTCTGTCTGTCCCCAAGGGATGGAGAGGCGGATTTTTTTTAAGGCGTATTTTGCCCTCTACCATCACCCAGGAGACATCCGAAGCCCTTGCCGCATAGACCAGACCTGAGTAGGGGTCATGCATGGGGGTCATGTGAAGGCCGGTAGTGTCCACCACAATGATGTCCGCAGCCTTGCCCGGGTGTATGGAGCCCGTGATATCACCCAGTCCCAGGGCCTTTGCACCCTCAATGGTGGCCATTTTCAGGCAGGTGCGGGCATCCATGACGCAGGGATCCAGGCGCACAACCTTATGCAGTTTGGCGGCTGTGTCCATTTCAGAAAACATATCCTGGTCGTTGTTGGATGCACACCCGTCCGTGCCAAGGCCCACGGTCAGACCGGCAGCTATCATGTCCGGTACCGGCGCCACCCCGGATGCCAGTTTCATATTGGATTCAGGACAGTGGATGACCCCGCACCCGCGCTTGGCAATAATCTCAATGTCGTTTTCATCCAGCCACACGCAGTGGATTAAAAGGGTGTCCGGATCAAGGATGCCTATGCTGTCCAGGTAGGCGATTACGGACAGCCCTCTATTTTCCTTGATCATACCCGGCTCGGCCCGGGTCTCTGCGGCATGGATCTGGAACAGAACCCCCTTTTCCCGGGCAAGGTTCTTTCCCGCCACAAGCGTCTGTTTTGAACAGGTGTAGGGAGAATGACAGAAAAGAGACGGGGTAATTCTCGGGGACAGGGTGCTGGTTTTCTCAATAAAGTCTTTGGCATGATCAATATTTTGGGCAGGATCAGGAACGCCCGGCGCAGGAAAATCAATCACCCCCTGGCCGGCCACAGCCCGGATGCCACTATCTGCCATGGCCTTTGCTGCATGGTTTTCCAGGAAATAGCCGTCGCAACAGGTGGTGATGCCGCCGGCCAGCATCTCTCTGCAGGAGTGGGCTGTCCATTGCGCCACGGATTCAGGGTTTATATCCCTTGCTTCGGCAGGAAAAATATGCGCATTGAGCCAGAGATCCAGGGGCAGGTCATCGGCCAGTCCCCGGAACATCGACATGGGTGTGTGGGTGTGCCCGTTCACAAGTCCGGGCATAATAATTCCGCCGCAAGCGTCGATCTGTCGTGCAGGGTTTTGGGCCAGATTCCTTATCTGTTCCGGGAGTGCGGGTCCGCAATTCGCAATTTTGCCCTGTTTAATATGGACGAACCCGTTTTCAATCACGGGCAGTCCATCTTCCATGGTTAAAAGGATGCCGTTATGTATAAGAATGTCATTTTCCATGATATATTTCTCTTATTTTTTGAACCCATTATCCGCTTGATAATTTCTGCCCAAAAATGAGCTTTGCTGGGCAAAAAGCCAACAGTTTTTTACAATTTTCTACAAATTTTTTATTGACTTGAAAATGTTTCGATAATATAGAAGCGGTGACTTTTAGGATAATAGTTGATACTGATGCTGATCCTCTTTATGTTGAATCTGATTCTGCTTCTCTACATTATCCGGCCTGCCTGTCTGTCCCCAAGGGATGGACAGGCGGACTTTTTTTAAGGCGGATCTTGCCCTCAACCATCGCCCGGAAGAGATCCGAAGCTCTTGCCGCATATATCACGCCTGATTAGTGGCATGCACGGGGCGTCATGCGAAGATCAATTGTCTCCATCACAATGATGTCAGCAGCCTTGCCCGGGCGTATAGAGCCCCATGATATCATCCATTCCCAAAGCATTTATCCCGTCAATGGTGGCCGTTTTCAGTTAGGTTCAGGCATCCATGACGCAGGGTTCAGGCACACTGGGAATAAAATTTTTCAATACAGAATTTTGATTTGTTTTCAGTCTTTGTTTCTGCTGTAAATATTATTTAAATCAGCAAGGATAAAATAAAAAGGCAGGGGGTTAAAAATCATTTTTGATCAAATATTTAATCAGACTTTCCTTGACCCTTTTTTAATTTTACGATAATCCTATCTGAATGGATAAAAAGGATTGATACGCCTTAAGAGAAGCGAGGGAGATTAAGATGGATTTTGAATTAAGCAAAGAATTGCAAATGCTCCAGAAAGAGATTCGTAAATTTGCAAAAAAAGAGATTGTTCCCTTTGCAGACCAGTGGGATGAGGCGCATTACCTGCCCATTAAAGAGGTGATGCATCCTCTGGGTGAAATGGGGTATTTCGGCACAGTAATTCCTGAAGAATACGGCGGGGAAGACTTGGGTTTTCTGGCAGCCATGATCGTGACCGAGGAACTGGCCAGGGCCTCTTCATCCCTGAGGGTCCAGGTGAATATGCAGGTGCTGGGCTGTGCTTACACCATTTATACATACGGTAATGAAGCAATTCGTAAAAAATATGTGAAAAAATTGTGCACTGCCGAATACATCGGCGGCTTCTGCATCACCGAACCGGATGCAGGTTCTGATGTCATGAACATCGCCTCCACGGCCGAAGATAAGGGCGATCATTGGCTGCTCAACGGCAATAAAACCTGGATTTCCAATGCCGATGTGGCAGACTGTTTGATCTACTATGCTTATACGGATAAATCTGCCGACTCCAAGGGGCTGTCCGCCTTTGTGATTGAACCCAAAAACTATGAAGGTATAAAAACTTCTTCCCTGGACAAGCTGGGTTCCCACTCTTCCCCCACAGGCGAACTGTTTTTGGACAATGTTAAGGTGCCCAAGGAAAATATCCTTGGCAAACCCGGTGATGGTGCTAAAATTGTATTTTCGTCTTTGAATCAGACTCGTCTGTCTGCAGCTGCCGGCGGCGTGGGATTGGCCCAGGCCTGTCTGGACGAAGCGGTCAAGTACTGTAATCAGAGAAAACAGTTTGGCAAAAAGATCGGCGAGTTCCAGATGAACCAGGACATGATCGCCCAGATGGCCACGGAAATCGAAGCAACCCGTCTTCTGGTCTACAAAGCGGCCTGGGCCAAGGATCAGGGACGACTGAACAACGGCATGGATGTGGCCATGGCCAAATACATGGCCGGCGAAGTGGCTTACAAATGTGCCAACTATGCCATGCGAATTTTGGGTGCCTACGGCTACTCCACAGAATATCCCGTGGCACGCTACTACCGGGATGCTCCCACTTATGCCATGGTGGAAGGTTCCGCCAATATCTGCAAGTGGATTATTGCTCTGGATCAACTGGGTATCAGAAAAGCGAACAGGTAACTTTTTAAGAAAGGAGATCCACATGTCTGAAGAGGTACTCGCACCCCTGTCAGGGAAAATTGTCAGCTTAAGCGTTGAACCGGGCGCAGCCATAGAAGAGGACGACGAAATTCTGGTTATCGAAGCCATGAAAATGGAAACTTCCATATTTGCCCCCTGTTCCGGCACTGTGTCAAAGATTGTTGTCAAGGCGGGGGATGTTGTGGAGGAAGATGATCTGTTAGCCCTCATTGATTAGGCGTCAAAGGAAAAACAAATGAAATCCTATTTTGAAAACATGACGCCTTTTGGTAAAGCGCTCAAAAAAGGGACCATAAAACGCACCCAGAATAATTATGAGCAGGTCCTTGGGTTGGAAAAACAGATCTTAGCCGCAGTGGACGACGTTAAAAACGCAGGTATTCCCGAAGAAAAGATCAACCAGCAGGGCCAGATGACCGTATGGCAGCGCCTGGAATATATCGTGGACCCCGGCACCTGGACCCCGCTTCATACGCTTTTCAACCCTGCGGACAACGTTGAGGGCACCACCAATGTCATTGACGGTCTTGGGAAAATTGCGGGCAAATGGGCGGTCGTGATCGGTTTTGACAACAAGGTCATGGCCGGAGCCTGGCTGGCCGGCCAATCCGAGAATATTTTGAGGGTCACAGACCTTGCAAAAATAGTGAATATCCCGCTGGTCTGGCTGGTGAACTGCAGCGGGGCCAAGCTCACGGAGCAGGAAAAATTTTATGCCAACCGAAGGGGTTCCGGTACCCCGTTTTTCAGGCATGCGGAACTTGAGCAGGACGGCATCCCCGTGCTGGCCGCCATTTACGGCACCAACCCTGCCGGCGGCGGCTACCACGCCATCAGCCCCACGGTTCTTTTTGCCCATGAAAAGTGCAATATGGCCGTGGGCGGTGCTGGCATTGTCAGCGGTATGTCCCCCCAGGGAGGGTTTACCGCGGATATGGCTGAAGCCCTGGTTCAAAAAGCCAAAGAACACCAGGAAAAGCCACCCGGATCCGTGGCCACCCATTATGACCACACCGGTTTTTTCCGCTTTGTGTACAAGGAAGAAAAAGAGGTTCTTGACGGCGTTAGAGAATATATGAAAAAGCTGCCGGCTTATGATCCTGAATTTTTCAGGGTCACCGACCCCAGGTCCCCGGCGTTCGAAGCTGAAGAAGTCATGCGCCTTCTGCCCATCGCCTCCAAGACCGTATATGATTTTGACGACATTTTGGCAAGGCTCGTGGATGGCTCCGAACATATGGAATACCGGCCCGACTACGGCCCTGAAGTATATACAGGGCTTTGCAAGGTGGACGGATTCCTTGTGGCCTGTATTGGGAACCGCCAGGGGTATCTTGGTAAGGGCTACCCTGAATATGCCGATTATCCCGGCATGGGGGCCAAGCTCTATCGCCAGGGGCTTCTCAAGATGAACGAGTTTGTGACCCTTTGCGGGAGAGACAGAATTCCTGTGATCTGGTTCCAGGACACCTCCGGCATTGATGTGGGCGATATTGCCGAAAAAGCCGAACTTTTAGGCTTGGGCCAGTCCCTGATCTATTCCATCCAGCAGTCAGGCCTTCCCATGATGCTTGCCATTTTGCGCAAGGGAACCGCAGCAGCCCACTATGTCATGGGCGGCCCCCAGGCCAACCGGAATAATGCCTTTACCCTGGGCACCTGTGCCACGGAAATCTGCGTTATGCATGGTGAAACGGCAGCGGTGGCCACCTATGCAAGGCGGCTTGTCAAGGAAAAGGAGGCAGGCCGGGATCTTGGGCCGGTGGTGGAGAAGATGAACGCCCTTGCCCGGAAATACAAGGAGACATCAACCCCGCTTTACTGTGCAAAACATGGCATGGTGGATGAAGTGGTAAGGCTTGCTGATCTGCGGCACTATATGCAGTCCTTTGCAGGCGCGGTCTACCAGAACCCCAAATCCATCTGCCCCCAGCATCAGATGATCCTGCCCAGAATTATACGGGATCACGCTGTCGAAAAGAAAAAGGAATAAATCATGGGGGATGCGGTCAGGGTGTTTCTCATCGGACTTTTTGGCGTATTCGCAGGCATGACTTTTCTCTACCTTTCCATGAAGATTACTCAAATGGCTGTCACCGCGCTGGAATCAAAAAGGGGAACCGGGGAAGATACCGGGCAGGGAGAAGGCAAATGAGTGCTTTGTGCACCCTGTTTCAGACCACGGGTCTGTTTTATGTCACTCCGGGCATTGTGGTTATGTGGGTCATCGGGCTAATCCTGATCTACCTTGCCATTGCAAAATCCTATGAGCCCCTTTTGCTGTTGCCCATCGGATTTGGAATCATCCTTGTGAACCTGCCCCTGGCAGGACTGATGACCCCCCATGAAGGGCTGATTTGGAAATTTTATGAATACGGTATTCACTGGGAGGTTATTCCCCCGGTGATTTTCCTGGGCCTTGGGGCACTCACGGACTTTGGACCGCTCATTGCCAACCCCAGGCTGATTTTTCTTGGTGCCGGGGCTCAGGCAGGTGTGTACATCACCTTTTTTGCGGCCCAGGCCTTTGGATTTGACCTGAAAGAGGCGGCAACCATCGGTATTATCGGTGGTGCAGACGGACCCACCACCATATTTCTGGCATCCAAACTGGCCCCCTCCCTTTTAGGGGTCTGTGCTGTGGCAGCCTATTCCTACATGGCCCTTGTGCCTATTATCCAGCCCCCGGTGATGAAGCTTCTAACCACTGCAGAGGAAAGACGAATCCGCATGGTCAAGGGTAGAAAGGTGGGAGCGCTTGAAAAAATGCTGTTTCCTATTGTCTCCACCTTTGTCATCATCCTTCTGGTCCCGGCATCTGCGCCGTTGATCGCCATGTTCATGCTGGGGAACCTGTTCAGGGAATCCGGCGTGGTAGGACGTCTGCACGATGCCGCCCAGAACGAACTGATGAATATTGTTACCATCTTTCTTGGGGTATCAGTAGGCGCAACCATGAATGCGGAGAATTTTTTAAGGCCCCAGGTGATATTTGTTTTTTGTTTGGGGCTTTTTGCCTTTGTGATCTCCACCATGACAGGGATCCTCCTGGCCAAGCTCATGAACATTTTTTCCAAAAATAAAATTAATCCACTGCTGGGTGCAGCCGGTGTTTCTGCCGTACCCATGGCTGCCAGGGTGGTTCATAAGGTGGGTATGGAAGCGGATAAGAAAAATTATCTGCTCATGTATGCCATGGGGCCGAACGTGGCAGGTGTTATCGGCACCGTGATTGCGGCCGGTATTTTTTTAACCCTTTTAGGGGGGTGATCGTGATCACCCCAGGTTTTCTTTTCATCGCTCTTACACATCGTGTGGTAGGAAATCAGACGGGCACCCGGCTTTTATGGGTGTTCGGCGTGCACATTATTCGGGAAGCGGGCAGGCCAGCATATGTTCTCTGATCACCTCAAACAAATCACCAAATCTAAGAACACCGGTGACCGTGTCGCCGTTTTTTACGATCAAAGGCTGGTGGGCGCCCATAACATATTCATGCAGCGCTTTTTCCAGGGAATCATTCTCCTGGAGGTATTCAGCCTTGCTAGGTACGTGCATTATTTCAGAAACCTTGATGCCGGCGCCGCGTTCGCAAAGGTTCCGCACGGGCTCCATCCAGAGGTTAAAATCCCGCATAGCATTAATCACGTAATCTTTAGTCAGTGTACCATCTTTATAGTTTTTAAACACCTTGTTATAATTGGGCTCAAGGGTTCTAAAAATATCAATCATGGTAACTTTTCCCTTGAATTTGCCATTGTCGTCGACGACAATAACATCCCTGTGGGAGTGGTGGCCATCTGGTTTGTTTTTTTCCAGAACCTGGAACATATCATAAACGGTATCCGTTTCCTTGATGGTCACATAGTCAGGTAAGGGGATCATAACCGTTTTTATTAGAATTTCTTTCATCGCATTCTCCTCAAAAGGGTATTAATGGCCTTAATTATGATGATTTTATAAAAAAGTCTGGGTAAGTTACTCAGATCTTTAAAGCTTTTTTTGTGTGCTATGCCTGGCAGTTGATATGTCAGGTCAGCCCATGACTATTTTCTAGAATTATATGAGAAAAATATGGGAAGTCAAGCTTTATAGGTAATTTGACCCTGTCAAAGTTCGAATTAAAAAGATTTTTCGTCATTGATTGATTCCCTTCATTATATAAGAAATAGTTGTAGAATCTGCACAGAACTTACAATTTTCGTTGTGGATAGAGCCACGGTGGAAAAACAGGTCAGCCCGTGCTGTTTTCTGCGATTGTCTGTAAAACCGGTCTTTTGATCTTGTGTCTTTGAGGGGAATAAATTATAGTGGGAACCTTTTAAATATGGCAATTATGGTAGATTCCGCTTTGGTAGGAATACGTTGAAAACAGTGTAGACATAACTGAATGCGTCCGACTAATGAACCCATCCCCGGGGATGACCCGGGACCGTCCGGGGACAAACCTGTCATCCCGGTATTTACCACAGATATATTAGAACAGAGCACAGCCGTTGATCTAAGTACCGGTAAGATGCCCCCTCATTGGGATGGCCTGACCGAATATCTTAACAGCCTGGGAACAGCAGAACTGTCTCAGCGCTGGAAAAAAGCACGTCAGATTATTCAGGAGCACGGCTCTGCCTACAATGTTTTCAATCCGAAAAGCGCCACAGAACGGCCCTGGGCCCTTGACCCCATTCCCCTACCCATTTCAAGCCACACCTGGCAGATCCTTGAGCACGGCATTCAGCAACGTACAAAGCTGTTGGCGTTGATTTTTAGAGACATCTACGGTCGCCAGGAGTTTATCAAAAAGCGGGTATTGCCTGCGGAACTGATCTTTGGTAATCCGGGATTCCTTCGTCAGTGCCGGTTTGGTCCGGATCGTGTTATCCCGGATCACCACCTGTTTTCTTCGGATCTCATCCGTCTGGCCGATGGCAGGTGGCAGGTGGCGTTCCATGGCACCCAGGCACCGGCCGGGATCGGATATGCCCTGGAAAACCGCGTTATCCTTACCCGGATTCTGCCCAGGATGTTTCACTCCAGAAAGGTCCAGCGACTGGCACCGTTTTTCAAGTACCTGAATCTGTCACTGATGGGAATTTCGGGTCAGAAACAGCAGGAGCCCCGCATTGTGATGCTCTGTGAAGGCCCTTCCGGAGCCCATTATTTTGAGCAGGTTTTTCTGGCAAGGTATCTGGGCTATACCCTGGTGGAGACCAATGATCTGACTACCAGAGGGGACTGGGTGTTTCTTAAGACCCTTGGCGGTCTCCAGCGGGTGGATGTCATTTTGCGTCGGGTTCCGGATTGTGCCTGTGATCCCCTGCTTGGCACGAGCCGGACATTTCCCGGCATCCCCGGCCTGCTTCAGGCGATCAGGGCAGGCAATGTGGCTATAAGCAATGCGCTTGGGTCCGGTGTTCTTGAATCTCCGGGCCTGTTCGCCCTGCTGCCAAGGTTATGCCGGGACATTCTGGGCGAGCCCCTGATCCTTGAAAATACGGATTCATTCTGGCTGGGAACCCGGGATACCCAGCTTCGGGTGGTGGAAGAGATAAAAAGCAATGCCCGGTCCATGACCCTTTACAGCGCGTTCAGCCCGGCCCATACCCGGGTGGTGCATACCCGATTCCTGGCCGGGTCTAAAAAACAAGAACTGATTAATGCCATCCAGGCCACGCCCTATGCCTGGGCCGGCCATTATCCGGTTGAGCCTTTTACCGTGCCGGCCTGGTCGGAACAGGGGGTGAAAAACAGGCACACAGCTGTGCGGATATTCTCTACCTCCATCACTGAAAATGCCGGTACTGCGCCTGCAAAAATTTCGGATCAGGTAGAAGCTGCGGTCATGTCCGGTGGATTGTCCCGGGTGGCAGATGACCCGGAAACCCTTGTTTTGTCCGGTACCCAGGGAAAAGGGCAGGGGGCAAAAGATGCCTGGTGTCTGTCCGATCGGCCTACAGAATTTAAAAGCATGCTTCATCGCTTTACCACTCCCTTTGAAATTCACAGAGGAAGTGATTTGCCCAGCCGTGTGGCTGATAACATGCTGTGGCTGGGGCGCTACATGGAGCGTACAGAAGGGATGCTGCGGGTTATCCGAAGTGTTTTGATGCGGGTGCACAGTGAAACCCAACTGAACAAAGTTAGTGAAATGCCGTTTTTTCTCAGGGTCATGGCCAATTTGGACATTGTTTCTTCGGGCCTTGGCCGGCCTGATGCCTCGTTTTCGGTAAGCCTTATTGAAAAAGAGTTATACGCCTCCATCTACGGGGTTCAGATACAAAGCAGTATTCTTAACTGTCTGAACAACGCCATCCAGGTGGCAGACCGCGTAAGGGACCGCCTCTCTGATGATTCCTGGTATATTCTTGGCCGCATTGAAAAAGGGCTGGTCCGGATTAATCCCAAAAATCAGAGTACTGAAATCCTCGAGATGCTCAGCGACATTATTCTGAATATGTCTGCCTTTGCAGGCCTTGCTTTGGAAAGCATGACCCGGGGAATGGGGTGGCGATTTATGGATATGGGGCGGCGGATTGAGCGGGCCCTTCATATGATAACCGTTATGACCAGTCTGATTCAGGGGAACACAGTTCCGGATTCCAGCGACCTTGAGGCCGTGCTTGAGGTGGCGGACAGCCGCATCACCTACCACACCCGGTACCGGACTACCCTGCACATGGAGCCCCTGGTGGACCTGCTGCTGCTGGATGAGATAAACCCACGGTCGGTGGGATTTCAGCTGGCAGCCCTTTATTCCCACCTGGAAACCCTGCCTAAGCCCCAACCTTTTCCTTTCCGGACAAAGGAGGAGAAAATTATCCTGGATCTGACCACCCGGTTGCGCCTGGCAGATACTCAGGAGTTGATGATACTTGGGAAAAAGCATGTGCTGCCCAACCTCGATGCCTTGCTGAAAAAACTGAATAAGGAATTGCAGGGCCTTGCCGACAGCATCACCCAGCACTATTTAAGCCGGATCGAAACGGAAAAACAGCTCAACGGTCAGTTTGCAGGTAAAGGTTACCCTGTGGTCGGGGCTGTGGTAGGAACGGTGAATAATGAAATATAAAATTAGCCACCGGACCCATTATCAATATGACTCTCCGGCCTCATTGTCCCATAGCGAACTGGTGCTGATACCCAGAAATTCAGAGTTCCAGACCTGTACCCACAGCCGGGTTTCACTGAATCCCGAACCATCTGTCCGGTCCATGCGCCAGGATTATTTTGGTAACACCGTGATCAATATATGTCTGGAAAGCCCTCATTCTGAGCTTGATATCCTGGCTGAAGCCGAGGTCACCCTTCATCCGGCAGTTCGGTTGGTGCCGGAGCAGACCCAGCCCTGGGAACAGGTCAAAGAGGCGATGATGCGGTATGAAACCTCTAAGGATCTGGAGGCCCTTGAATTTCTTTTTGCCTCTCCCATGGTCCAGTCCAATAAAGAAATTGAACGATGGGCAGCTGAAATATTTGCGCCGGGCATTCCGGTACTCCGGGCCGCCCTTGACCTGTCCCATAGAATTTTTACGGAATTTTCCTACGATCCCAATGCCACCAATACATTTACCCCCCTTGCCAAGGCTTTTGAGATAAAACGAGGTGTGTGTCAGGACTTTGCCCATGTGGGCATTGCCTGTCTTCGGGCCATGGGACTTGCCGCCCGGTATGTCAGCGGTTATCTGAATACCCAGCCTCCGCCCGGAAAGTCAAAGCTGGTGGGTGCGGATGCCTCCCATGCCTGGCTCTCCATTTATATTCCGGGGCTTGGATGGGTGGATATGGATCCCACCAACGATGTCATGCCCAATGATCAGCATATTACCCTGGCATGGGGACGAGATTACGGGGATGTCACCCCGGTCCGGGGTTCGGTGCTTGGCGGCGGCAACCACCGTCTCCAGGTGGCTGTGGATGTGGTGCAGCTATAAGAAGCCTGCGTTTGATCGTGCCTGAACGGGAACCGTGTTTTTTGACAAAAGGCCCCTATCTGCAACGCCGCAGATGGGGGATTTTCGTTCAAAGAGTTGGTATATTATTCCAAATGATCCGGGGGCGCCTTAAAAGTGCCTTTCAAAATATTGTCCTGGCCATGGAAAATTTTTTCTACGCTTCTTTCACCCGATACCAGGTCGCCACCATGCAGGGTAGAACAAAAAGGGTCAGGATCGTGGCCCCCAAAAGTCCGCCGCCAATACTTACGGCCATGGGACCCCAGAATTTATCCACGGCCAGGGGCACCATGCCCAGAATGGCCGCCGCCGCCGTGAGCATAATGGGCCTGAACCGGAACACCGTGGCCGTGATAATGGCATGGTAGCGGTCTTCTCCGGCAGCCACCTGGCGGTCGATCTGGTCCATGAGAATCACCGAGTTGCGGATGATGATGCCGGACAGGGCCAGAATGCCGAGCTGGGATAAAAAGCCCATGGGCATGTCAAAAATCAGAAGAGAGGCAATCACCCCCATCAGCCCGAGAGGAGCTGTTAAAAGGGTCAGGATCATGTTGGGGATATTCTGCAGCTGGATCATCAAAAGGATCACAATAATCATGAGCATCGCCGGCACCATCTCCAGGATATAGCCCGTGGCTTTTTCGCTTTGTTCCGAAAGTCCGCCGATATCAATGGAATACCCCGCAGGGAGGCTCTTCCGGACAGATTTCAGGGATGCATATATTTTTTCACTGGCATCGTTGCCGGTGACGCCTGTCACAGTGTCCGCCTGCACCGTAATGGTGGGCAAAAGGTTGCGGCGCCAGATCAGGCCCTCTTCCATGCCGAAGCGGATATCGGCAATCTGTTCCAGTGGGATGGTTTTACCCTGGCCCACATGGATGGGAAGTGTCCGAATATCATCCAAATCCTGCCGATCGCCTGCAGACAAGCGGAATACGATATCAACGGTTTTGTCCCTTTCCCTGAATTCACTGACCGGGATGCCCGAGAGCTGGGACTGGATGGCCAGTGCCAGGTCGGAACTTGTGACCCCAAGCATCCTGGCCTTGTCCTGGTCCACGTTTAATTGAAGTTTCTTGGTTTTTTCATACCAGTTGAAATTGATCTTTTTTAAATTTGGGTCTGCGGCCATCACATCTTTGACCTGGCCTGCAATCTGTCGCACCTTTGCATAGTCACGCCCTGATACACGCAGCATCAGTGGGTACGGCTCCGGCGGCCCCATCTGGAGGGTCTGCAGATGCCCCCGGACATTGGGAAAGTCGTTGTCCAGAAGATTTTGGATCTGATTTTGAAGCTGCTTTCGTTCCTTGAGTCCCTTGGCCACAATGATGAACTGGGCAAAATTGGACTGTGGCATCACCGGTTCAAAGGTGAGTACAAATCGCGGTCCGCCGGAGCCCACATAACAGGCAAAGTGATCAATGTTGGGGTTGTCCGAGATGGCGTTGATAAAGGCTTTGGCCTGCTTATCCGTGGCCTGAATGGAGGCGCCTTCGGGCAAGGTGAGATCCACCACCAGTTCCGGGCGCACAGAACCGGGAAAGAACTCTTCCCTGACATATTTAAAACCGTGCAGGGCAAAAACAAAACCTGTGGCAGTAAGAATTAGCACCACATATCTGAACCGCAGGCAGCAGACCAGAAGCTGCCTGAATACCCGGTAAAAGGCTTTGTCATAAATGTCTTTTTCCCTTTCCCCTGTTTTTGTGGGATGGGCCTTGATCAGATAAGTCCCAAGCAACGGGGTCACCATGACCGACACCACCCATGAAAGGATCAGGGAGAGACCGATGACCGGGAATATCGTTCTGCAGAACTCCGAGGAAACGCCGTCTGCAAAACCAATGGGGATGAATCCGGCACAGGTGATAAGCGTCCCGGTGAGCATGGGAAAGGCAGTAACGGTATAGGCAAAGCAGGCTGCCTTTACTTTGTCCAGCCCCTGCTCCAGCTTTACGGCCATCATCTCCACAGAGATCATGGCATCGTCCACCAGAAGACCCAGGGAGATAATCAGTGCGCCTAAAGAGACCCGGTGCAGGTCAATGCCTGCCATTTTCATGGAAAGAAAGGTGGCGGCAATCACCAGGGGGATACAAAGGGCCACCACCATCCCCGAACGAAGGCCAAGGCTTAAAAAACTGACCACAAGAATAATGGCAATGGCCTCGGCCATGGTTTTGACAAATTCGTCAATGGCATCCTTGACCACCATGGGCTGATTGGCCACCTGGTGGATGTCAAACCCCAGGGGCATGTTCTGCTTGATCCGTGTAAAGGCTGCTTCAAGATCCTGGCCCAGCTTGAGAATATTGTCCCCATCTGCCATGGAAACGGCAATGCCGATGGCAGGTTCCCCGTTGTAATACATCTTGGGTTCGCTGGGGTCTGCATAGGCCCGTCGGATCGTGGCAATATCCCCCAGCCGGAAGGCGCGGTCCAGCACCCGGATGGGAAGTTGCCGCAGGGCTGAGATATTATCAAAAAGGCCTGTAATCCTTATAAACACATTATCAGTTGAGGTTTCCAGCATACCCGACGGGGTCACGGTGTTCTGCTTTTTGATGACAGCGGCCACAAGCAGTGGGTCAATACCCATGCTGGCCAGTTTTCTGCTGTCCATTTCAATATATATTTTTTCCGGCTGAACCCCTTCCAGTGTCACCTTTTTAACGCTTTTCATCATCAGAAGATCCTGGCGGATATCTTCGGCCTTTTCCCGCATCTGTTCGTAGGAAAAACCGTCTGATGTCAGGGCATAAATATTGCCGTAAACATCATCAAACCGGTCATTGAAATAGGGGCCTAATATGCCTTTAGGCAGGTCATCCGTCATGTTGTTGACCGTGTTGCGCACCTCAATCCATGTGGGTCGGATGCTGCCTGCATCCACGGTGTCCTTGATGTTGACATAGATGACCGCTGTCTGGTGCCTGGAGTAGCTTTCAAGGAAATCCAGGCCGGGGATATCCTGCAGTTCCTTTTCAATTTTATCCGTGACCTGCTGTTCCACCTCGGTTGCCGACGCACCGGGCCAGCCCACGGCGAGGATCATCTGGCGTATGGTGAAATTGGGGTCTTCCATGCGCCCCATGCCCTGGTAGGCATAGACCCCGGCCACAGCCGTCAACACAATACAGAACCAGATAAGCTGCCGGTGGTTCAAGGACCATTCGGTTAAATTGAAGTGTTTCATTTTATAGATCTTTCGTTCCCTGACGTTGGGTTCGAACCTGCTGTCCTTGTGAAAGCTTGTGTACGCCGGTGGTGACAATTTCATCACCCGGGGAGAGACCCTCAATGACCTCGATCTCTTCTCCGGGCCCGGCCTTTCCCGGCTTGATTTTCTGCAGCCCGGTTCTATGATTTTTAATCACCCATACCATGGGCATATCGCCGGTCTGGTAGACCGCGGACAGCGGGATAAAAATTTTGCTGCTGCCGCCTTCATGTTCGGCACTGACCGCAGAGGCGGTCATGCCCAGTCGAACAGTGTCCGGGGGATCATCAATAAGCGTAATTCGGGCCTTGTAGGTCCGTGTAATGGGATCCGCCACAGGCGATACATACCGGACCTGCCCCTGCACCACCAGGTCCGGAAGTGCCCAGAAACTGACATGAAAAAGGGAGCCTGGACTGAATTGTGCCACCTGGTTCTCGGGCACAAAGATTTCAACCTCCCGCTGGTCTCCCTTGGCCATGATGACTACGGGCATGCCTGCGGCCACCACCTGACCGGTTTCTGCCCGGACATCAAGCACCACACCGTTACTGTCGGCTTTGAGATTACAATAGTCCAGCTGGTTGCCCGCCTGGGTACGCTGGGCCCGGGCCTGCTTTAATACCGCCCTGGCCGAGTCAGCGTTGTTCTGGTAACGGTCAATCTCAGACTTGCTCATGTAATCTTCTTTATAAAGGGCCTTAAAGCGATTGAGCAGGTCCGCGGCCAGCCTGTATTGACTTTCGGCTGCATCCACCTGGGCTCTGGCTGCCGTCACGGCCTCTTTGATATCTTTGGGGTCCACCTGCATGAGCAGATCCCCTGCCTTGACCCGGGTGCCGGTTTCCACATGGCGGGAAATGACCTTGCCTGGGATCCGGAATCCCAAAACGGCCTCATACCGTGCCCGGACCTCGCCTGAAAAGAGATGCGCCGGCTGGGTGTTTTGAGCGGAAATAACCATGCTGGTGACAAGGGGCAAAAGTTCCGGCGAGGCCTGTTTGGATTCCTGTTCCAGGGGATTGTTGCACCCGGCCAGAGACATGAGGGATATCGCACACAGAACTATCACTGTGATCCAATATTTTTTTCTGCCTTGCTTCATCAGGGGTTACTCCTTTCCCATGGCGCGTTCCAGTTCGGATACTGCAATGTTATACATACTTAATGCGTGAATATAGTTGGTTTTTGCCCGGGTCATGGCCACTTCGGCATCTAGCCGTTCCAGAGAGGTGCTTAACCCCACCCGGTAGCGGGTCCGGGCTGCATCCAGGGCTTCCAGGGCCGTATCCAGGGATTTTTGGGCCACATCAATGGATTCAAAAGCGGCCCGGGCATCGTGATATGATTTCTCCACCGCCAGGCGAATGCCCCTGAACAGCTGCTTTTTTGCGATCCGGGCTTTTTCAAGCCCCCGGGCGGCCTGGGCCTTTTTATGGCTGGTTCGGCCATTGTCAAACAGATCAATGCTGGCCACAATGCCGATCTGGGCGGAAGGGTCCTCATTTTCAGGTTCATAGTGGTGGGCTTCCCCCACCAGGGCCAGGGTGGGCAAATAGTCACTTTGCGCAATGGCGATCTGCTCGTTTGCCATCCGGATCTGTGCCTCCACCGCGCCGATCTCCGGCCTGTTCTCCAGGCTGATCTCTATACAGGTCTCAAGATCCCGGGGCATGGGCAGGGTCCGGGGGGTATCATCATAGGTGTAGCGGGTATCCATGTCCACACCGAGCACATAGTTCAAAGCGGTCTGGGCAAGATCCACATTATTATGGGCATATAGCTGCTGCTGCCTTAAATCCGCCAGTTTTTCCTTGGCCCGCAAAAGATCCAGTTTGGGAACAATTTTCTGATCATGAAAGGCAGTTGCCTCTTTGACATGCCCGGTCATGCTCTTCACGGCCTCGTCCATGGCCCCGGCCATCTGCCGGCTCAGAATTACGGTGTAAAATGCTTTTCTGGCAGACAAGGCCAGGTCATTGTCTGATGCTTCCAGGTTTTTTTGGGCATTATCCAGGTTGCCTTGGGCCAGGCGGCGGGTGGCGGTCAGTTTATTGCCCGTATACAAAGGCTGGGTCACTTTGATCAGTCCACCGTAATAGGTGAGGCTCTTACTGGGAAGGCTTACTTCCGCGACCTGGCCGTAAGTCATGGCAGACAGGAGATTATTCAGCTTGGCCAGACCCTGGTTGCTCTGCACCAGGCTGGGCGGGTCATCATACCGGTAAAGGCCACCCTGGAGTGTTACAGTCGGTCCGAACTCGGCCCTGGCCCGGGCAAGACCCTCTTGGGCAATTTCCACATCCTTTGCGGCCATGCGCCGCTGCAGGCTGTTTTCAAGGGCAATCTCTACAGCCCGGTCCACGGTCAGGCGATTCTGGGCCCGGCATGTTCCCGCCGGGCATACCAGGGTCAGCAGTGCGAAAATAAGAAAAAATAATAATCGGGTTCCGCCTATGGCTTTATCCATGTTTGACCGCCATTGATGACCTGCATATTTTTGAGCTGCACTTTGTAGTCCGATGTTTGAAAAGCATTGTAATCAAATTTGTCACAGAGCTCTGTGATGCCGTTGTTGTAGAAGTAAAATTTATCCGATCGTTGTGGATCACAGAGGGTTTCATGAATCGTTGTGTTAACGCGATTGGTGTGAAGGCCGAGGTAGCGGCGAATATTTCTTTCCAGAAGCTTGTCTCCATGGTCATTAAACAGCCTGTGAATCTCTTGCACTGAAACACGTCCGACCAACACGCGTATATAATTCATGTCTTCGACAATGGCCTCACCTTCCAAATCCTTTACCTTGTATTTGCCCTGGAAGACCCTGACCAGGAACTCCCCATCCTCCACCTCACCAACATGGAGTCCATCAACCCCCGCATCGTTGCCGCCTTCGGTAATCAATTCCGCAGCATCTTCAAGAGGGATCTCAAGGCAAGTTGAGATGCACAACAGCACAAATGCCGCTGACTTCTTCTTGTTAATATCAGAGCCTTCCGGCAACCACTCCGGGTGATCCTCAACAATACCGGTTACCCGCTGTCGATAATGCTGGCGTTGATGTTCATGTGTTATCTCCTAAAAATTTGGTCTTCCTCATAAAGCGTGGCGTTTGGGTTAATAATACACGCTGACCCTGCCTCAGAACAGTTTTTTTATTTCCAGGATATGCTTACATGCCAATACCCTGGGAAAAGAGATGGCAAGAAAGCTAAAAAAAAGTTAAAAAAAGCAAAAGATAAATGGGGGGGCCTGTCTGTGGGTAACAGACTCACCCCCGTGACCGCAGGACTTAAGATCATACCATTGAACGTGATCTGGATAATATCAGCGTAAGGGGTAATTATAAATGAGTCTTAAAAGAGACATTCAAACCGGAATAATTCATGCCGTTGAGACCGTAAGGCAGACCAATCCCATGGCAGGGTCCGTTACCAACTCGGTGACCATCAATTTTGTCGCCAATGCCCAACTTGCCGTGGGCGGTTCGGCAGCCATGGTCTATCTGCCGGATGAAGCCCAATTTCTGGCTCAGGCAGGCGGTGCCGCATACATAAACGTGGGGACCCTGACACCGGTATATGAAAAGACTTTACCCGGCATGGCAGAAATTCTGCACAACAGCGGGAAACCATGGGTTCTGGATCCTGTGGCCATCGGCATCGGTGATCTTCGCACCCGGCTGTTGCAGACATTTAAACCCTATAAACCCGCTATCATCCGTGGGAATGCCTCTGAAATTATTGCCCTGGCCGGGTTATGGGGGTTGGCCGGCGGCACAAAAACATCCAATGTCCGGGGTGTAGACTCCCAGGATCCGGTAAGCGCAGCCAGGGCTGCGGCTGTTGCCCTGGCCGGATGGACAGGCGGAGCTGTGGCCGTATCGGGCAAACAGGATTTAATTACTGATGGTTCGGTTATTGCCGTTTCACATGGCGGCTCACACTTTATGGGAAAAATTACCGGATCAGGCTGTTCTTTAGGCGGCGTCATGGCGGTTTATGCAACGGCGGCCTCCGGGTTCATCGCAGCATTGACAGGCAGCGCGGTCTATAATCTGGCCGGTTGCCGCGCCGCTGAAAAGGCAGATGGTCCGGCAAGTTTTCAAGTTCACTTTCTTGACGAATTATATAAGGCAAAACCAAGGGAAATTGCAGACAACCCGTTTGACATTGAGCAGATTTAGGAACGGGTCTTAAATAACTTGCCCATTTTGCTAAATCCGGTAGCGCGGGCGGGACGCCCGCACTCCCTGGTTAAGTTATTTTGGTCTCATTCCTTAAAAACTAATCTTGGATTAAAGCCAGAAGTTCTTCGGCAGACATTTTCCCGCTTAAGTCGCTCCCCGTGAGCAGACTGTCCGCAAGTTTTCTTTTCCGGCGATGCATCTGCACAATTTTTTCTTCCACCGTTCCTCGGGTTATCAATCGATAAATGGTCACAGGCCTGCGCTGACCAATACGATGGGCACGGTCCGATGCCTGATCCTCCACCGCCGGATTCCACCATGGGTCCAGGTGAATCACATAATCCGCTGCTGTCAGGTTCAACCCCACGCCCCCGGCTTTCAGACTGATCAAAAACACATCACCCTCCCCGGCTTGAAAGCCATGGATCGCCTCCTGTCGTCGGGCAGCCGGCGTACTGCCGTCCAGGTACTGGTATCTGATTCCAGCTGCATCCAGATATTTCCGGACAATGGTGAGATGTCCCACAAACTGACTGAAGACAAGGGCTTTATGTCCATTGGTGATCAGTTCATCCAGAATGTCGGAAAAAACCGCCAGTTTACTGCTGGCAATGGAAATCTCTGTGTTGACCAGTTCACTGTGGCAGCATGCCTGGCGCAGTTTTGTGATCTCCGCCAGTATTTTCAGATGCCTTTGGCCGCCATGGCTCTCATCATCGCTTGCAAGTCGTTCCAAGGCCTGTTGGCGGAGGGCTTCGTAAAATGCCATCTCTTCTTTGCTCAAATCGATATCCAGCACAATCTCTGTGCGTGAGGGCAGCTCTTCAAGGACCTGGGCTTTGGTACGGCGCAGGATAAACGGCTGGAGCAGTCGCTTGAGATCCTTTCGGGCCTGGGCATCTCCTTGTTTTTCAATGGGAATGGCAAAATTGTGGTTAAATTGCTCCAGGGATCCTAAAAGTCCGGGATTGATAAACTGAAAAAGATTCCACAGTTCACCCAGGTGATTTTCAATGGGCGTTCCGGTGAGAATCAGCTTGAATACGGCGGTCAGCGCCATGACAGAGCGGGATCTCTGGGTAGCAAAATTTTTGATTGCCTGGGCTTCATCCAGAATAACCATCTGCCAGGAGACAGCAGACAATAAGGTGGCCATCTTTTTTTGCTGCATCAGGCCGTAACTGCAGATCACCACATCAAAGCTGCCCGCATTTTCCAGATTTTTTTCCCGGTTGCTCCCGCCAAATAAAATCAGATTCAGACAAGGGGCAAAGCGGCCGGCTTCGGCCACCCAGTTGGCACACACCGAAACCGGGGCAATCACCAGTGAGGGGCCTTGCGGGGCATGCTTGATGAGCATGGCCAGAGCCTGCATGGTTTTACCAATTCCCATATCATCGGCCAGACACGCCCCGACCCCCCAGTCTGACAGACAGTTCAGCCAGTTGATCCCCTCCAGCTGATAATCACGCAGCTCGGCATGCAGCGTGGAAGGCGCCGCCAGGAGTGGATCTGTCTGGGTTTGAAGCTTTGCAATGTGATCTTTCCATGCCTTGTTGGCGTGTAAGCTGCCGACCTCCTGAAAAAAACCTTCCAGGGCCAGGGCGGCCAAGGGATGAAATTTTACGCCTTTCCCATCTCTGACGGCGTATCTGTCAAGCGCCTGGAGCCTTTTTCGAAAAGCGTCCGTTAATTGAACAAATTGCCCCGGCTTGATCTCCAGGAACCGGGTGGTGCTTTTTTCAAGATGTTCCAAAAGCTGCCCCATCTCCAGGGTCAGGTGTTCATCTACCACCACCTGACCGGTCATGGCAAACCAATCTTCTCCCCCTTTGATGTTGAGTCGGCAATTGGTGGACGAGACATTTCCCACCACCTCAAAGGGTTTGCCCTCGGGCCACTCCAGCACAATTGTGTCTGCCTTTTCCTGGATCTCCAGTTCCTGTAAAAGCGCCAGGGACTCTTCCACCCCTGGAAAATGCCACTCCCCCTGATTCTCTTCTGCGGTCGCAAGGGTTGGACATCCCTCAATCAGCCGGGCTGCCGACTCTTTTTCAATGTTCAGATCCCTCGTGGTTTTCATCTGGATGCCATTCACCCGTGCAATGACATTTTTTCCTTTGCTGCCGGGGGAATAAGAAGGTCCCTCTTCACCCAGAGGACGGACAACCATGGAGAGTTTCAGCCCCTGTCCCAGGGGAGCCAGTTGAACATGGAGGGTTGAATCCGCTTTTGCCTCGGAAACCGTGTCACTCCCCCCTTCTATATCCGAATGGATGGTGATATTCCCTGCCAGTGCATCTATGACCTGGACAATTTTATCTTTCGCAGATACCGGAAATGAAGCCTCTTTGCCAAGAATATCGGCAATGGCATGATATTTTGCGTCCAGCGACACCAGTTTGATGCGGGTCGGGGTCTCCTCTACCACCACATGTTCCGCCTTGAAATGACGACGGGGGCTGGGAGAGAGAACAAAGGTAAACCAGCCTTTCTCATTTTTTGCAATTGTGAGCTCAGGCTTTCCATGGACCAACTCCATCCGGCTAGTTCCATCGCTTGAAAAAAGCAGGGGATGACCAACGACATCAGGCATATACGTGTCATCAAAAATATATTCAACATTGGTGTACCACCCGTCTTTGTAGCTATTTGCATAGATATGGCCACAAATCTTTTTATCCTGTTCCGTTAGATAGGAAAATGCTCTTTTCTCACTGTACAGCCGTTTCAAGGCAATGGGACGCCCTTTTGTCCAGACGCCTTTGGCATTTCGCTTTTGCTCTCTGGGGCTGATGGAACAGCTGCCGTTATTGACGTAGTCAAGGAACCAGGCCATACGCTGATCGCTGTCTTGTTCCTGCTTTTTCCCCTGTTGTTTTGCAGGGGATAATTTCTGGTTCAAGGCGAGCAGCGCATTTAAGGTGTGTTCCCAGACTTTGGTTTCACTGATGAGTCCAACCAGGATCGAAGGATTCTGTTTTTTATCGGTTTTTGACCCGGGACCGGACAGCGTTTGGATAAGGCCCTCAAGTTCTCCGGCAAACCAGGCATATTTCCTATCTGCTGCAAACTTATGAAGTAGTTTTATATCTTCAACTCTTTTTTTTGCCTCTTCCCGGTCCACCCAGTAGTAAGCAAATAAGGTGAAACAATCCAAGGTCGGATTCTGGGCATCACGCCATGAGCTGATCCAGACGTAGTGATTAAGAATACGATCCGCCCCCCTGGAATTGCCTTGCAAATAATCCAGAAGCCCACGCAACAAACCACATATTTTTTCAAAATCGTATTGTTGCCCTATTCCCGCGGCCAGACACGCTCTGGCCCGCGAAAAGCTCTCATCGCTGCCCTCTTTGATCAGCGCCAGGATATAAAAGAGCCCCATGAACCGGTTGAAAAAGACTTTCTTTTTCCCCGTTATCCTTTTATTGAGAAGATCCTGTGCGTTTTCATACAATGAGATCGATTTTGCGGGATTGCCTTTACAAAAAGCCATCCATCCCTGAAGAGATAAACTGTTCTCAAGGTGTTCGCTTTTTTTTCCATGGTTTTCAAGCCAGGCGTCCAGATAATCCTGTTGACCGGTGAGCATCCATTTTTCCAATACCGCGGCTTCAAGCTCTGAGTCACATTTTTCAGACCCTTCCATCACAAGAGATTCCAGGTAATCGGCATAGGAATCGTTCTGGTCCCAGGATGCGACTATCTTGAGATAAGGCGCTTCCAAAAAGTTTGTATGGACATCCGGCGGCAAGAGGCGGAACCAGTGCGGATCAAAGGGACGACAGCAGATGCGTTCCCACACCATGTGAAGCGGCTCTTTGTCTGAAACAACATGGTTTTTGAATTTTTCATAAAGCTCAGCGGCCTGGGCCGTCTTTTCCTGATAAAAAAGAATTCGTATTCCAGCCGTCAATTTACCCATGGACAGAGACTGTTCCTGTGCCAACCCCTCTGGTGTAAGATTAAGTGTATGTTGAAGGGTATCAACCAGGGTTGTGAATCTTTTTTCCGCAACAAGGTGTCTGGTTAAAACTTCGATATAATCTCGGTTGATCAATAGGGCACTGCGGCTCTTTCCGTGCAATATATTGGTGCTGAGAAGAAGATCCAGGGGACTACGAAGTCGCTTTAACATGTCGTTCTTTGTTCCGGAATCAAAGGATTTACCGTCTTCCGTCTTTATCTCCAGGGCGACAAGACAGGCAAGTAACTGGGTCTGAGTCAAACTGGCATAGGAGATGGAAAGAATTTGTAAAATCTTTTTTTCGAGAAAAGACAAGCTATGATATTTTTCCATAAAAGTTTGATTTTTTGACGACATCGGCGTTTTTTTCCTTCTAATTTTTTAATAAATACCGCTACCCAATGGCTGCCATAAATGTTCTGCAAGTCATTTTTAAACCACTAGTCGATCATGAGGCCATCCGCAGAATAATGCACTTGAACAGATTGCCCTCACGATCATCAATGAAGTCGATATCCGGGTACTTTTTCAGAGCACGAAGAATACCTGAGCCAAAGCCGCGGTAGGGTAAAATCTGATAAGCATATGAGGGCAGCCGACTTGAAGGTGTCTGAGAAAACAGCAATGCCCCTGTAAGATTCAAACTGCCGTTTTCACCCAGGTTTAAATTGCTTATCAACTGCTCAAGGGGAATCTGTTGTTCATCTAAAGATTTGTCATAGCGTTTTTGAAAGAAGGCCCTGAAATATGGCATATCAAGATCCGAAACAGTCATACCGTTAGCCGGGATAATATCGGCATGAAGCATTCCGGATGACTGAAAAAGATGCTGTAATTCCTCCCTTGAAGTGGCTTTTCGTTTGTCGGCACCGTTCTTCACCCAGATGGCTCCGTTTTTATCCTGGTAGGGTTTATTGATCCCTTTGGGGACATCAATAATCAGAATTCGTTTACCGTCTATTGTCACAACTTCTGTAAGCGGATTGATCGTCGGCTTAATATTTTGGCTGGCTGCATTGGAGATCAATTGATTGATGCGGTGTAAATCAGATGATGAAAGCCCAATAATTTCCCCTTTCTTTTCAGCGTTCTCGTCTACGCCAACAAATAGTTTACCGCCAAGGGTATTGCTGAAGGCAATTAGCTCAATGGCCAACGAATCGACATTATTCACATCTTTTTTGAACTGATTCCGGCTGTCTTCTCCCTGGGCCAGGATCTGTAATATTTCTACGGTTTCCATATCTGATAAATCTCCTTACGACGATCAAAGGCTTCTTTACCGCCTTCCATGATTTTAACGATTCTCCTCTGAGTCGCATTATCATCAATGCTGCCGCTCCGAACGGCTCCCTTGTCATCCATAAAGGAACAGGCATGAACCAGGTCAGCGTCTCCCAACACGGGAATATTCGGATTGTGAGTGGCAAAAATAAACTGAACCTCTGATTTCATCCCCTGAATCAACTTGATGACGTCTTCGTAGATCGTCTGGTTATCGAGATCATCTTCTGGTTGGTCAATGATGATCACATCATTCTCTTTTTGACTGAGAACAAAAAGAATCAATGCGGAAGCACGTTGTCCCAAAGAATGGTGCTGCAATTCTTTGCCTCGGTATAGAATCGCGAACTTATTAGGCGTTTGGAAAGTCAGCAGGCTCTTCAAATTTTCCAAAAACAGATCCGTGAGCGTCTGTGGATGGCTGCCGAAATACCGCGTTGCATTTTTAAAATCCTTGTAGATGGCCACAAAATCAACATATTGCTCCGCTATCCCCTGGTAAGTCGTTTCGCGGATACCGCTGCCTTTAAACATATCCTTCATGAATGATATGAAGGAGGCCTTGTCCTCTTTGTAGCCGGAGGTAATGGATATTGATGAGCTGTCAGCCCCAACCTTATCCAGTTCATCCTTAATCAAGTTAAATTCCTGCAGCCAAAGCTCATTCAGTCTTTTCAGCTCCACCAACAGTTCATCCTGAAGCGATTTCTTCTGGTCACCCTGTTTTTCCAATGCGGTAATAAGCTGGGTTGCTGTAGCTAATTTTCTTTTCAAGTTCAAAAACTCATCTGAGCTGATGTTTTGGGTTCCGCTGCTCTTCAGCGCTTCGGCAAGCTTGCGTTCAATCTCTGCAAATTCCTCGACCATCCCTTTACGGATATCAGACAGCTCAGTCTGGCTGGCAATCAATAGTTGTTTGGTGGTTTTTTCACTTACCAGCCAGTTTTTAACAGATTCAATGAAAGTAATATAAGACTCGTACTGCTGATAGAACTTCTTAAATAACGCATTATTGTGTTTAGACTGATAACCACGAAAGTTGCGCAGGTCATCTTCATGCTGTGCAAGCAAGCTTTCCAGGTCGGAAACAAAATGTGTAGTAAGCTGAACCCCTTTTTGCATCAATCGAACATCACTGTCAAAGTCCAGACGTTTCTGAAGGTTTTCTTCTACGCCATGCTCTTTGTAAAAGTTCAGTCGATGCTCTGTATCCTGTTTAATCTGCTTTTGCTCGGCAATCTGATCCTGAACGTTACTTACCTTCAACAGTCGGTCAATTGCGTCAGTCACCTTCTCTTTTTGTTGCGCTATCTGGCGTCGCACCCCATCGAGCTTTGAGCCGAGCAGCTTATAAACCAGATCCTTTTCAAAACCTTCTCCGGTATTGGACAGATCCTTTTGCCCAAAGTAGATGGGCTTGCGTAATACGGTTTCACGGATCGAGACGCCCGGCTGCAATTTCCCATCGCTTAAAACTTCAGAAAAAGGTTCCTTCCATACCCTTCGGATCGTATATAGCCGGCCATAGGGATCAACGGCGTCAATCTCCACCTTGCCGCCACTCCCAAGCGTCAAACCCACCAGTTTTTGCTTATACTCCTGATCCCCTGCTTTTTCTCCAAATGGAATTTCCAAAGCATAGCGAAGCACTTCCAAAACAGATGATTTTCCGCTGCCACGGATTCCGATCAGCGTGTTTAATTCCGGGGAGAAGTGAAGTCGCTGGTCTTTCAGCGTACCCCCTGTAAAACGTATGGAACGAATATGAGAATGTTTATGCACAACCGGCTGATCAGAAACACGATTATCCTTGTCTATCAATGCAAACTTAACAGCATCAAATGAGAAAGCCCCCAGTTTTAAGTAACATTTTTTTCCATTCCCGATATCAGCAATGGATTTGCAGTCAGATCCTTCCACTTCTGCCGGATACCAATTCCAAAGCCATGCTTTTACTTTGATGCGGCATACGGCATCTGGTTTGTCGTGAGTTCGAACCTTCTGAAACCCGAGCGTCCTGCGACGCACCAATTCATATCGTTTGTCTTTGAAGTCCCCAAGCTTTCCGCCACCCATTTCCCACCACAGGCCGCTTCTCTGTTCTACATGGGCAAAAATCAGAAAATAGTCGCGCCCTGTCTTCTCCAGCTCCTCAACCGCCTGAAGGATGTTTTTATCACTTCTGCCATTTTCGTTCTGATACTCTGATTCGGCTTTCCCGGGAAACATGGTGGTAATAAAAGGGGATATATAATCATTGCCGTTTTCAAGCCACTGATCACTGAAAACAATCAAGGTATGAACGCCGTTTGAGCCATCATTTACAGACAACTCTACCCCCGGAAGCAGACATATGTCATTGTTTTTGAGGTATTTCTTAATGCTTTGAATTCACCGGCATCAAATTTATTGTGGTTGGCGATTACGCCAAGTCGAATCCCGGCCTTGTTCAACCCTTCGACATAATTTGAATAATAATAGTCTTCATCATCTGAATATTTGAATTTTTGATCCGCATGGGTGTGAAGATGAAAATCCGCCCTGAGCCAGGTAGCGCCATATTTAAATATCTCAGGAGTTTTTGTATCATTGCCCATATGTAAAATCTCCCTTTCTGTGCATTCTTAGCAATGGAGAATTGACAGTTGATAATTGAAAATATCATCGTTTGTTGTATTATTCAGCCGCTCCATTGATTACTGTTTTTTGCTTTCCGGTGTTTCCGCAGCACCACCAGAATGAACCCATTCATCGACCTCGTCCTTTTTAAACTTCCAAAGACGTCCGACTTTGTGGGCAGGAATGATTCTTTTAGAAAGCCACTTATAGACCGTGTCCTTCTTGACCCCCAAATACTCTGCAATGTCTGCCACAGACAACCACCTGTCATCCATTTACTTTCCTTCGAAGAATACCAATAGATTCTAATAGATCCTATTTGATCATAGTAATTGAGTAAGTAGAAGATATAATATGTATAGTCAATGAGAATCAGAAAAGATGGATGGGCTTTTGCCGGATGGACCTGTTTAATTTCTTATGAAGGTCCTGAATCCGCGTCACAAAATTTGATGGGTGTTGAAATTATTAAGGGGTCTTGATTTTGGGACTAAGAAAAACAAATGGCGCAGATCTTTTGATTTTGTACTTTTTTTGGTTTAAAGCTGGTATTTGAGGATATTGAATTTGATTTGGATAATATCATCGGGAGGAACAATTGACATTGAGGAGATTTAATATATGAATACATTGGTTGCAGTTGCCATATCACCCAGCGGAACAGGCGATGAACTTAGCGGGGAGGTTGCACAAGTCATAAAAGTCATCAGGGAATCAGGCCTTAAAAATCGGACGAATTCGATGTTCACGGAGATCGAAGGCCCGTGGGATGAAGTAATGAAGGTTGTAAAAGAGGCCGCATTCGTACTTGCCGAAAAAGGGATCCGCACGGGAGTTGTTCTGAAAGCGGATATACGGCCCGGATATACAAACATGATGACGGCCAAAATTGATAAAGTGAACACGCTTTTGGGAGGGCCGGATGGGCATAAGGAATAAACTGGATATTTCAGCGTATTTTGTGGTGGGGCCGGAGAATACCAAAGGCCGTCCTGTTGCGCCCATTATCCGGGATGCGGTGGACGCAGGTTTTACATGCGTTCAGATCCGGTCAAAAACAGCTTCTGCCAGGCAATTAATCGAATTGATCGGCCAGGCGTCCGAGGTGATTGCAAAAACCGGAAAATCCGATATTGTGACCCTGTTGGTGAATGACCGCCTTGACGTGGTTCTGGCGGCAAAGAAACAAGGCATAAAGGTTGACGGCATCCATGTGGGCCAAACAGATATCCCCGTGGACGTCTGCCGGGAATATTTGGGTCCTGATGCCGTTGTCGGTTTGTCCGCCAGGACCCATGAACTGTTCGAGTACATAAAAAATGCCGATGTCAGCCTGATTGACTATTTTGGCGCAGGCCCTGTGCATGAAACAAAGACCAAGCCCGACAGCGGGCTTGATGTGGACGGAAAAAGAATTACAAGGAGCATTGAAGAGATTACAACCCTTTCCCGGCTTAGTTCAATTCCCGTCGTGGTTGGCGGTGGCGTCAAACTTGCTGACATGCCGTCTCTTGCCCGGACAGGCGTTGCCGGCTTTTTCGTTGTATCTGCGATATCTGAGGCAGATGATCCGGGGCATGAAGCCGCAAACCTGGTTAAAACCTGGAACAGCCATAAGCGGTAACGTAACGCATAAAGGAAATAAAATGACCATCAACGACATTTACATTCAACTCAAACAGGCTTTAAAATCAGAAATTGTTCGCCACGATCTGGCAGATAAAAGAATTGACATCAAATGCAAACCATTGTCTGTAGAAGAAGCCATCGGCACCCCGGAGCATGATGACTACCCCATTGTCAAAGGCAAAGAGGTGATGATGGCAGCAATATTTAACGGGGCTTCCGGCCAGTCGTTCACGGACGAGTACACGGATATCTCTTTATCCGTGGAGGGATTGCTTGAAACGGACCATACAAAAACCAATGAGCGGGCAATTTTTATTGCAGGTCTTAATGCGGTTTACAGATCCTTGCAGCTTTGTGAAAAAACAATACATTGCAAGGATAAGGAACCGGTGGCGTGCGCCGAAAACCTGATTGAGCAGCCGCAATTTTCAGGGAAAAAGATTCTTCTGGTCGGGCTTCAGCCAAGATTTCTGGAATATCTTGTCAAACAGAACACGGTGCGGGTTCTGGATCTTGACCCGGACAACGTGGGTACCGAAAAGTTCGGTGTGCGCATAGAATCAGGGGAAGATTTCAGGGATGGGCTTGACTGGTGCGACATCATATTTGCCACCGGATCCACCATTGTGAACGGCACCATTACCCATTTTCTGAACTGCGGAAAACCTGCTGTGTTTTTCGGTGTGACCATCAGTGCCCCGGCCAAAATTTTGGGGCTTTCAAGCTATTGCCATTGCGGGCATTGAGGCCATCCGCCATGATCGGTCTGATGCCCATAGTTTTTTACTGGATGAAACCATCAAGAAAGAAGGATAAAAAATATGGGTGAGAACCAATTGATTATTCGGTGTACGAAATGCGGGGCAAAAAACCGGGTCCCTGAAAACAGGGTTTCGGAAAATCCCAAGTGCGGCAAGTGCGGGACAACGTTGCGCCTTGAGATTTTTGATGCCCCTGTGAACGTTACGGATGCCAACTTTGACCGGGAGGTCATGCAGTCCTCCCTTCCGGTGCTGGTGGACTGCTGGGCGCCCTGGTGCGGTCCCTGCCGGGCTGTGGGTCCGATTCTGGATGGCCTGGCAAAAACTTACAAGGGGCGGCTTAAAATAGCCAAGGTCAATGTGGACGAAAATCCTGGGACCAGCTCAAAATATCGCATCCAAAGCATTCCCACCATGCTTTTCGTGAAAAACGGCAACCTGGTTGATCAGGTCACCGGGGCCTTGTCCAAGGAGGCTTTGGATGTCCGGATAAAATCATTTATCTGATTCAACGCCTGCCTGAATTTAGGAGTGCAGATGAAATTTTATATTATCCTTCAAATCCGGGTATGATTGCTATCTTTTATCCCCATTTACACCCGATTTGAGTAGCTGCGGCGGCTCGGAATAATTCAGGCCGGGAAATCATGTTCCACTTTTATGTCATTATTGCGGGCTTTTGGATTACTCATTTTCTTTGTCGATAATATCCGATTACATGATTTTGAAAATCCAGATTCATGCAGAGATACTTGAACGAAGATCATCCAGTTTAAGTGTGTATAAAATTAAATAAAAATTTTTGTCAATAATTTCGGATGATGGTATGAACTTATCCGTTGATATTCTAAAAAATTATATTGGATCTGGATATCTTTACTTTTCGGGTGTTATCTCGTTAGATAAGTGAGTATAAAAGATAAACAGAAACCACACAACTACTTGTTCACGGCGGCTCCGCCGCCGTGAATCGCGGTGCTGACTTCGTCCAGCACCTTGTCCAGTCGCCTCTGGCGCCTGAACAAGGTACTGGACCGGTCACCGCACACCGATCAATCAAACTTCGTTTGCTTGATCGGCGCACGGCGCCGGTCAGCACCGCGATTATAACTTAAAGGCATAGTGGTATGGGAAAAACCAATGCTAATGAAGCACGAGAATTAGCAAAGAATAGTAGCGATTGCTCTTTCTTGCTTACGCATCTCATCAGGCAAAATACGAATAGAACTGATGATGAAGCCAAAAAAATCCTCAAAAGTATTTTAGATATAGACTCTTATTCTCCTTCTCCCAATTTACAATCATCTTCTACAGGCTGGTACAATAGCAAAGCCGTCTCATCTAAATTATTCGATCCAAAAACATCAAAATTTATTTTGGCTCCTGAAACCCGGTGTGTCTGTTTCACAGAAAGTACTTTAGCTGGATTAAAAGCCCATAGAGATCTTTTTCATGCAAAGTATGGGTTGGCTTTTGACAGAGACCTTCTTTTTTCTAAAGGGGCCTCCCCCTGTATAAATATTCCTGATAAAATTTTCAGAAAGGAAATTATTCATAAAGGAGAAACTTATCCAAAGCACGTATACAACTATATCCCTGAAGCACTAATCCCTTTTGTTAACATCATAAATACGTCTTTTGATGCTACTCATGAAAGGGAATGGAGGGTTGCTGAAGACGTTAAGTTTTTTTGGAAGGACGTTAAATTTATTTTTTGCCCAGAGCAGGATTTTAAAATCTTTAGCAAAGCTCAAATACACGCATTGCCAACGCTATTTGATTTAGAATGGTTAGATCGAATTTAAGTTATAACCCAGCGCTGCACGTGGACCGCAAGGGGGGGCTTTTTTTTACGTTTGTAACAACTTTGAAAACAATGTTTTTAGCCAAAATTTTTGAAAACCCTTGCGGTCCGTGAGCTTCACCGTTATGTTTTTCTATTATTGCGAGAAACTGGATACATTGGAATAACAACTGACATTAAACTAAGGAGACCAATTTGGAGATACTAAGCCCAGCCTGGGCTATCGGGCTTACTGTTGCGCTTATCGGAATCCTTGGAGCGTTTGCTGTCCAGAGGTTTGTATTTTATAATCAGTCCGCTGCCAATTTCAGGAAGAACTTTGACGCTGAGCAGGACATCAACATTTTCAACGGCTATACTATCGAACAATTCAAAAAAGTTTTTGCAATCCACAAAGAATCCTCCAGAGTATTCAGTGGTAGTATTACCGGCCTCAAAAGAAGACGATTCGACAAAACATGGAACGAGTATGAGCAGTGGGCAAATAAAATATTTACAGAAAGTGCTCATACACAAGACGGAGTTTATAAACTTACATTGGCCCATGAAGGCAGAAATACCGATCAGGAATTTAAAAACCATATGAACTCCTTGCTCAAATTTGCAAAATAAACATAACCAAAGGGTGAACCGGACAGCAAGGGTCTCCTTTTTTTAAAGGTTGAAAAACTTTTTGAATGATGTACTTTTAATTAACTTTTTTGGAAACCCTTGCTGCCCGTTACCCAAACGTTGGAACTAAAATAATAGGAGTAGGACATGGCCTTTCGTTTCAGAAGAAGTGTAAAGATTGCTCCTGGGTTACGAGTAAATTTTGGAAAGCGAGGCGTTAGTCTTTCAGGGGGCGTTAGAGGAGCTTCTATTACGGTAGGGTCAAGAGGTACTTATGGAAATGTCGGAATTCCAGGTACCGGACTTTCATATCGATCAAGAATAGATGGCGGAAAACAGCGCCGATTTCAAGAAAGAGAGCAACGACGCATTGAAAAAGAATACCAGAGAGTTGAGAAAGAGCAACGTGCAACGTGGGCGCATTCCCATTTTCCCGGTTATGCCGCCGGCACTGGATTATGCGTGTTTGCCATTTGTTTCAAGCAGTTCCAACGCCCTGCTTTATAAAATGATCGTAGCATAATCATTTTTTCTGCATTCTCCCGATACCAAAAAGTGCATGGACCTTTAAGACGTAAATTCACCACTCTACGAATTGAACTTTCAATAGCACCGCTGCCAATAGGTAAATTCAACGCTTTTACCGTTGAAAAATCAAGTCTGCTTTCATTGCGCACAAAATAATCCCGTTCCGTCTTGATAGCCTTACTGTTTCTGCCTCGACAAAGCATCTGGACGGCCTGGACCACGTCAGCCGATTTTCCTTTCAGCAGGGAACCTCGCTGTGTTGATACCCAGCGTTTGCGTTCCTTGGATGACCAGGTTTTCTTCAAGCCCGCGACTGTACCCAAATGCTCCACGGCATGGTCAAAATCAAGAAGTTCATACACATGCTCTGGAGTCAAACCCAATGCGTTGATCAGTCCGGGGATTCGATTCCAAATCCAATGTGCTCCATCTGCAACAAATAGTATCTTGTCTGAGGCCTGAATATGAAGGGAGTTCAAATAACCCTTTAACAAGTGGAATACGCCATCCGGACCGCTGAAACAGCCATCAATAAATGGTGAGAAGCTTTTTTCTTGTTTTCCCTGGGCATCCACTACATAAATGATCAAAAGCTTGGGTTCTCGCCACGCCCCACGAAATCGGGTTCTATCCTTTTTGGTTTTTGGACCTCTTTTCTTCTCTCTTAGCCGTGTGCGCCCACCATCAGTGCTTATAACGACTCGCCGACCTTCAAGTGTGTCTCCATCATTTAATGGGATTCGACCCGCTTGTTGCTCGGCTCGGGCCCGCTCTGCGTACCGATAGGTGAGTTTACGGATAACCTTTATATCCAACGTCATACCATGGTCACAAAGCACTTGACGGACTTCATCAAAAGAACTCAATAAGGCTGACCAAGAACTCACCATAGAAGCCAAAGCTGGCGAGCAGCGATCATGGATTCCAAGAAGGATTAAACCCGCGTATGCACCTTTATACCTTTTTCGATTTCGACGGTCACAGGATCGTCGATAATATCGAACACGAATATCAACCGAACTACCTGTACAAAGCTGAATCGAAACGGTCTCAAACCCTTCGCTTTTCATCCGCCCCGGCCAGTTGGACATCAATTCTTTTTCTTGATCAACCCGATCGGGGGAATCTACTGAGGCCTGGATACTTTTTTTAAAAGCAAGGCGCTTATCCGATTCGTATACCCAAGAAGTTCCTGTTCCATCTGTTCCAATTCTTTAGCATTGCGAACCAAGCGATTCGGATCTTCTTCCAGTTCTTTCAGGCAAGCATAGACTTCATCAACAGTATTGCAATCTTCAGCTTTTTTCATCAGCACAATCCATTTTTTGTTCGTTTCAGTTTAGCAGAAAATATCATGCTTTTTGCACTAAAAGATAGACTTTTTTAAAACCCGGAAAATGGGAATGCGCCCAGCAACGTCGTCAAGAAGCTCTTTCAAATATTAAACTGAATTTAAATAAAGATGACGGGACATTACAGATTGAAAATGCATTCGGTGAAACTTTGTCACGAGGAGACCTCTCTCTGCTTTGGCAACAGAAAGGGCAGACAGTCAGAGAATGGCTGGAGCAACAAGCCGAAGAAATAAATGGCGATGTCGACTTGTTGACAAAAATCCATGAAGACACGCCTGATCCTGAATCAATTCCGGAATATCAACAAAATGAATTCAGCGAAGATCTGATCAGCGTCAATTATAATTCCCGCCGAACGACAATTAAAATTCCCGAAATTTAAAGAATCAAAAAAATGGTAAAAGCATCCAAATTTTACTGAAGGAGTGATTTGGATGGTAACAAACCAACAAG
>Ga0209800_10000658_pt1 | contig 48102 bp, 43 predicted proteins | sample Higcelweek8metaG_FD_187174 | JGI IMG/M metagenome (GOLD analysis project Ga0209800, IMG submission 187174) | Freshwater pond sediment microbial communities from the University of Edinburgh, under environmental carbon perturbations - High... | ecosystem: Environmental > Aquatic > Freshwater >...
AAGAATCGGGTATAACCGGAAACAGCATGTTAACCAATTCGTTCTTAAAAAGAAAACCGCTAACCACCAAGAATGTATCATAAATCGGGGGTTTTTCATTGAGCTGATCAACATCAATAATCAGTTCACCCGATGAGAACTCAAATTCTTGTGCAAAGTTGATCGTATCGTTGAACTCAAAAATCTCTTCCCTCAAATTTGATAAAATCTGAACTGAGGTATCGAGATTCACATTCTTCATGGACGGAGTTTTCACATACTCCTTCTTGGTTTGGTCAAAATAGGGTTGATAATCGACATACCGGTGTGGCTGTTGTTTTTGAGTTTTACAGGCGAAAATTGCCAACAAAAACAAACAGGCAAAAAATAAGAGTTTTCGTGTACGCTTCATGTTCTATATAACGGTTGTACTCAAAGATAATTTTACATTTTGTGAAATGAAAGCTTGAGACAAACAAGTTATCCCCTTTTCAATCAGAAATTGAAAATTGATTTCTTTTATATCTTTACACCCGAAACGAAAAAATAGATAAAAATGGTTGAATTACCTGCTATTAACGAAGAATCAATCACCGAATCCATTGGCTATCTCTGTAACCAATTTCCCGGGAAGGTTATCTTTACCACCAGCTTTAGCCTTGAGGACCAAGTTGTAACCGATGCGATCTGTGTAAACCATTTTCCGGTAAAAATAATCACGCTCGACACTGGCAGGTTATTTGAAGAAACATACAAGGTTTTTGCCCGAACCGTTGAAAAATATAAGATATGCATTGAAACGGCACATCCCGATGCTGACGAATTATCTGGAATGTTAAAACAAAAAGGGCCTTTCAGTTTTTATGAATCTGTTGAAAACAGGAAGGAGTGTTGTCGCATACGTAAAGTGAAACCACTGAAAAAGTCTCTTGCCGGATTCGATGTTTGGATCACCGGATTGCGAAGCGAACAATCAGAATCACGAGAAAATATTTCTATCATCGAGACTGACGAGAATTATAATATCATCAAATACAACCCGCTCCAGAACTGGACGATGGCGGAGATTAGAGCTTACATCAAAAAAAATAACATTCCCTACAATGTAATGCATGACCGGGGCTACCCCAGCATTGGCTGTGCCCCGTGCACTCGTGCTGTAACCGATGGTGAAGATGCCCGCTCAGGGCGTTGGTGGTGGGAAGAAGATGGCAAAAAAGAGTGCGGGTTGCACGAGAAATGAGACCACCCCTACAATTCCATAAAGGGGACTTTGAAACCACCATATCCTCTGAAGGGGACTTCAAATTCCAAATCGATATTATCGATCATTTACTAGAATTTAAATGTACTGTGCTATAAATCTAGTCGTTCCATGCTCCCCCTTTAGGGGGCTGGGGGGGCCTGGGTGAATTAAGGGGTTTTTACTTTATCTGAAACTTAGCCGTAAGACTGGTAAGCTTTCCCGATTGGTTTTTCAATTCGGTGGCATACTGGTCGATATTAATGGCATGTTGTGTGTTGCTTTGCGACATGGTTTTCAACTGGCTTATTGTATCAACAATGTTGGAAACACTATGGTGTTGAATGAGGGTGTGCCGGTGCATTTCAGATACTATTTTCGAGTAGTCACCTATCTGAGAAAAGGTTTCGTTCAGTTTCTCACCTGCATCCATACTGTTTAAGCGGGTATTGTTGGCCATTAAAACGATTTCTTTTGCAGCCTCTTTGCTCCTGTCGGCCAATTTTCTCACCTCCCCGGCAACGACCGAAAAACCGCGCCCGGCATCGCCTGCCCTTGCAGCTTCAACCGCCGCGTTTAAAGCAAGAATATTGGTTTGGAAAGCGATATCGTCGATTATTTTAATCCGCTCTGAAATATCTTGCATTGACTGAACCGAGACCTTAAATTTTTCTGAGCTCTCGCTTACCTTTTCCGTTGTTTTCAACGAAAGTTCTTCGGCAAACTGAGTATCTTCAGCACTTTGATGAATAAACTCCGACAATTCATTGATCGAACTTTCAACATTGATGCTTGATTCTTCTTGTTGGTCAGCAACATCAATCATCTCCTGCGAACTTTGCGAAAGCTCATTTGCTGTTCTCGACAGAAGTGTAGCTCCCTCTTTGATATTGAGTACAATCAATTTCAAATGCCCGGTCATGTGGTTCAGCGATTCTGCCAAAAGCCCTATTTCATCTTTCCGATTGATTTTAAGGGTTTTCGATAATCTTCCTTCACCAATTTCACCCGCAAATTCAACACATTGCATGAGAGGCTTCTCCAACCGGAGGGTTAGAAAATACATGACGAGTGCAAGAGCGATTAACCCAAAGAAACAGATGATCAATGAAATGGTAATGGTTGAATTCACCGTTGCCAATACAGCTTTCTGTGGTAATTGTAACACCAGTGACCATGGGGTTGAACTTTTGCTCAGGATGATAGGCGCCATAGCCACAAAAAAAAGTTCCCCATCTATTTTCTGTTCAAACGAATTAACTCCTCCTTGCTGTATTGTCGCGATCAGGTTGTCGTGACTCCCCTGCCAAATAGTTTCAATACTTTTCATCCGCACCTCGTTATCGGGATGGGCTACAACCATTCCCCTGTTTGAAACCACCATCGCTTTTGTTCCTTTGTACGGAACCAATTGTTCAACAAAGGGGCTCAAACGGTCGAGCGAAAAATCATAGCCACTTAATCCGATGAATTTGTTATTGTTATCTAATACAGGAACACAAACACTACTCATAAGGTATTGCCTTGGATCGGTTCCATAGGTATCAAAGTAAGGTTCGCTGAACTCAACAATTTTTGACTTTTTTAATGTGTAATAGTCGGAAGTTGGATCGTCTTTTTCAATATTCAAATTTTCAACAATGTATTTTTCCTGTCCTTTCAGGGTAACAAGCGTATGCCTTTCCCTTCCAAAATCTTTCGCCCATTCAGGATCAATAGCGCTCATTTCCATATTGATCCATACAGCCATGACATCAGGGTTTTCGAGGGCTGCATTTTGTAAAATGACTTTATAAAAATTATTGTCGCGAACATTCCCGTTTTGCCAGTTTGTTTTGGTTGCCATGCTAACACCACGGATCAGGTTCATATCCACATTTAGGTTGGCAGTTGCCATATTGGCATAGCTTTTGGCAAGGTTCTCTGCCAGATAACGGGCACGCTGAACAGAATCGTTGCGAAAACGGACGATGATAATAGTAACAATTGAAACGTATAAAACGAAGGCAGAAATGGTTAATAAAAAAGTAAACCGAAACCGTATCCGATTTTGAAGTTTAATGTTTGTCGCTGACATAGTAAGTTAAGATATTTAACTGAAACCCGTAATAAAGCTACGATTTTTATAAATATCACGTAAGTAAACTTGAAACTGATAGCTCCCATCAAGAAATTGCAACATCTTCCGTAGAAAGTGCTTTTCCCCAATCAGAATAATCAGTAATAAATCAGATTTTTGGAAATCCGTTCTACGCATCGTCATACACAAATACGTTGGCTAACGCAACCAAATGTTGCAGTTCAACATCCGTAAAAAAAATCGATAACGAGAATATTCTTAATTAAACTGTTACCGAACAAAATAATAATATCAAAACTTCGTTCAATAATTATTGAAAATTAACCTAACCTATAACATGAAAAGTATTTTACCCCTCGTACTGCTTTCCGTTTTAACCCTGAATGTTTTTGCCCAACGTATTACCATCAGTGGCTATATTTCCGATAAGGAATCGAGCGAACGATTAATTGGTGCAAGTATTTACAACAAAAACACCCTTCAGGGGACTACGGCCAACAACTATGGATTTTACAGTATTTCATTGCCAGCTGGAAAAATCTCGCTAATTATCTCATTTGTCGGATACTCAACCCAAACATTTGATTTAAACACTGCCACCGACACAACCCTCAACGTATCGCTGGAACTTTCAAGTTCTGAACTTGGTGAGATCACCGTGGTTGGGAATAAAGTCAACAAAGTTGAAGAAACACAAATGAGCACCATTGATATTTCCATACAGAAACTTCAAAAAATACCTGTCATCATGGGTGAAGCCGATGTACTGAAGGTCATTCAACTGTTGCCGGGAGTACAATCAGGAACCGAGGGCACCAGTGGTATTTATGTACGAGGTGGCGGCCCCGACCAAAACCTTTTTCTGCTTGATGGAGTGCCGGTTTACAATGCCAGTCACCTGCTTGGCTTCTTTTCGGTTTTCAACCCCGATGCCGTTAAAACAATTAAGCTTTACAAAGGTGGGTTTCCTGCCCGTTTTGGAGGACGATTATCGTCGGTTGTTGACATTAGCATGAAGGATGGGAATATGAAAGAAATCAAAGGCGATTTTTCTATTGGGATTATCTCGTCGAAACTGTCGCTTGAAGGTCCGATTGTCAAAGATAAAACCTCTTTCATGCTTTCGGCCCGGAGAACATACCTTGATATAATGTCCAAGCCACTCTTCTGGTATTTTAATTCACTAAACGACGGTGGAAATGTTTCCGGGGGAGCCTATTTTCATGATTTCAACCTGAAACTTAATCATATTTTCAATGAACGCAGCAGGTTATACTTAAGCGGATACCTCGGCAAAGACAAAGGTTTCGGAAATACCTCCGATAAATACTCGTATCTCGATGATAATAACAAGCTCCAGGAATTTAAATCGGAAACCGAATTTGGATTGGGCTGGGGAAATAATATTGCCTCGTTGCGTTGGAACTATTTACTGGGTAACCGACTTTTCAGCAACACAACATTAACCTATAGCCGATACCGGTTTGAGGTAGATTCCGACTATACCAATAAACATTTAACCGCGAATACAAAAACAGAAGATTTTTTCCGCTATTACTCAGGAATTGAAGATTGGACAGCAAAGATTGATTTTGATTTTTTCCCAAATCCACAACACGACGTTAAATTTGGCACCAGTTTTACCAACCACCAATTCAGTCCGGGCGTAACCCGTTTGAAATTCGAGTATGGTTCAACCAACACAGAAGACTCAGGGATTGATACAACATTTGGAAACCGCGACATTTATGCCAACGAGCTCTCAACATTTGTTGAAGATGATATTACCATCACAGAAAATTTGAGAATCAATGCCGGGTTGCACCTATCTGTTTTCATGGTCGACGACGAAACATTTGTTAATCTTCAACCCCGACTTTCGTTGCGTTTAAAAGCAACCGATAACTGGTCATTGAAAGCTTCCTATTCGCGAATGACACAGCATGTTCACCTGCTTACCACTTCGGGAATCAGTATGCCAACCGATTTATGGCTGCCTGTTACAAAAAAATTCAACCCACCCATCTCCGATCAGGTAGCCCTGGGAACAGCCATCAACCTTCCCAAAGGGTTTGAACTGACATTGGAAGGGTTTTACAAAACCATGAATAACCTGATAGAATACAAAGAGGGCGCATCGTTTATGGGTAGCGTCACCAACTGGGAAAGCAAAGTAGAAAAAGGCCGGGGATGGTCGTATGGCGCTGAATTCATGCTCGAAAAAACCATTGGTAAAACAACGGGGTGGATTGCTTATACATGGTCAAAGACAGAACGCCAATTCGAAAACCTCAACTTTGGGAATCCTTTTCCGGCCAAATACGACCGCCGCCACGATATTAGCATTGTTGTAACCCACGAGTTTAACAAACGAGTCGACATTAGCGGAACCTGGGTGTATGGCACTGGTAATGCTGTAACCCTTGCAATCATGGATTTTCCGCAGGCAGAAATTCCCAATACCCAGAATAATTACTGGTATAGTGGTGGTAACTTAGAGGATTACGGAGGACGAAACAACTATCGTATGCCTGCTTATCACCGTCTTGACCTTGGAGTTAATCTTCATAAAGAGAAAAAACACGGAATCCGAACCTGGAGCTTTTCGGTGTACAATACCTACAACCGTCAAAACCCCTTTATGCTGATGTGGGGAACCAAAGGAGGCGAATATTCTTATGACCCGATTACAGGCGTTGGCAAACAAACTTCCCCATATCAAACTGTACTAAAACAATTTAGCCTTTTTCCACTAATCCCATCCATTTCTTATTCCTTTAAATTTTAAACCTGAGAATAATGAAAAACATATATTTATTTTTACTGTTATTCACCACGATCGCTTTTTTACAATCGTGCCAAAAAGAGATTGAATTCGACTCAAAATTAATTGAGCCCAAAATGGTAATTAATGGGTTTATCCAGCAGGATAGCCTGATTTCGATTACCATTGGAACCAGCAAGGCCATTCTCGGTATTGAAAAACCAACTGTTTGGATCAATGATGCCAGTGTAAAACTTTATGTTGATGGAGTAGAAAAAGAGACGCTCTCGACATACAACATTGTAAATTCAACGCCCAATTATAACTCTCCCATTTCCGAAAATCCCAAAACGGGTTACCGCTCTCTTTCAACAATAGCTGAAGCTGGAAAAACCTACAAACTAGTCGTTTCGCACCCTAGCTATAAAACGGTTACCTGTGAAACAACCATTCCGGTACCCATAAAAATTGAAGGCATCGATACAACGACCAACACATCCGTTTCAAATGGTTATTCAAGTTCTGAATTTCTGATAAAAATCAGATTTAAGGATCCCCAGGGTGAAAAGAATTACTATCGTTTGGTTTATAAAAGCCTGTCTGGTATGGCAATTACCAAAATAAAAACTTCAAACGGTTTTTCTGATACAATTCAGATTTCGGAACAAACAGTAGGGACTAACATCTCGTCAAACGATCCTATCATTAATCCTTCAGAAGAAGATGCCAACGATTTTTTGTTTGGAAGCCCGTCAAACACCTATAATTTATTTACTGACGATTACCTTGAAGGAAAGGAGTATGAGTTGTCTTTCTACATTAGTTCCTATTATATTACTTTAAACACGAGCAAAATCGATACTTCTATTGGTGAATTCTTTAAGTTGGATGTTGAATTGCAATCAATTACCCGCGAAGCTTATTTATACATGAAATCGGTTAACGCCTATAATTATTACAATGGCGATTTGTTTTCCGAACCGGTACAGGTTTTCACAAACATTGAAAATGGTATTGGAATTTTTGCGGGTTATTCTTCCAGTTTAAAAATAATTTCCAGAGGTGAATATCCAATTGAAGGAGTGAATTACCAAACTCAGAATAACGGGTATTACTACTATCTCGATGATTTCAGTTATTAGCTGTTACGACAGCAGATAACCCTTCATCAGTAAAGCAATGATAAGGCCCAGAATAGCTCCGGCAAATACTTCAGTACGGCTGTGTCCCAGAAGTTCTTTCAATTTCTCGTTATGAAATTTTTTGTCAAAAGCGGTAGAGAAGAAATCAGTCAACTGGTTTAAAATACCGGCATGTTCCCCGGCAGCCTTTCTGATACCTGACGCATCGAACATTACAACGATTGAAAAAACCACACAAATGGCAAATGCGATGCTCCTTAACCCATCGGTAATGGCAACCGAAGTAGTAAGGGCTATAACCGATGCTGAATGTGAACTGGGCATTCCACCTGTTTCCCACAAACGCGACCATTCAATTTTTTTCGTTGGAAAATAAGAACTTACCAACTTATAGAGTTGGGCTACAAACATTGAAATGAAAACTACATCAAGTATTTTATTTCCAAAAAGAATTCCTGATTTCATTTTTCAAAGAATTAAAAGTTTATTTAAGCGACATTCTTGTTATTCTCAATTCAAAAATAGGGGAAATCAACTGAATGTCGACCATTTTAATAAAAAATCAACGGTCAAACCCTATTCATTGTTTACTTAATCTCATCCAATCGCATTTTAGATCATCGCGTTGATTGATATTTAATTTTTTTTATCCACGAATAATTCGAACTACATGTATTCAATGGTGGGCGATAAGATGACATCGAAACCGGATTTGAAAACATAATCCCGCTCTGGTTGTTTGGATTTCTTTATTAACATCCCGATTTTTTAAAGGAGGTATCCATCACAAAAACAAAATATCTATCTTAGTTTTGTTATTTAATTCAAAAAATGAGCAAAAGCAAAATTATATTCCCTGCCGAATGGCACCCTCAACAAGCAGTTCAGCTAACATGGCCTCATGCAAATTCCGATTGGAATTACCTGCTTGATGAGGTTGAAAAATGTTTTGTCGAAATCGCCACTGCCATCGCTGCAAGGCAAAAACTCATCATTGTTTGTCCTGATAGTAAAGAATTGGCAACAAAATTCCAACCGGAAATTCTTCAAAACATCGCGTTTTACGAAATCGGATCAAACGATACATGGGCACGCGACCATGGAGGAATCACAGTCTTTCAGAATGAGAAACCCGTAATTTACGATTTCTGCTTTAACGGATGGGGAATGAAATTTGCCGCCTGTCACGATAACCAAATCACACGAAAGCTATTTCAAGCCGGAGCATTCGAGGGTCATGGCTATTCAAACTTGAATTTTTTTGTATTGGAAGGTGGCAGCATCGAATCAGATGGCGAAGGCACCATTCTTACTACTGAAGAGTGTCTGCTTTCGCATAACCGTAACGACTCGCTTTCCAAATCAGATATTGAGAGTTGTCTGAAACAGTTCTTCGGTGCCGAACGAATTATGTGGCTCAAAAATGGTTATCTGGCAGGCGACGACACCGACAGCCATATTGATACACTTGCCCGCTTTTGTTCGCCCGGCACGATCGCGTATGTAAAGTGCAGCGCTGAAAAAGATGAACATTTCGAAGCGCTGAAAAAGATGGAAGGTGAATTAAAAGCATTCACACAGGTTAACGGTGAACCTTATAGATTAGTGGAATTACCAATGACACCACCAATTTTCGATCCCGATGACGGACACCGGCTACCGGCAACGTATGCCAATTTTCTGATCATCAATGGAGCCGTTTTGTTTCCTATTTATAATTGCAAAACTGATGAAGAAGCATTGAAAACCATTGCGTCTATATTTTCTGATCGCGAAATTGTTCCGATCGATTGTTCGGTGCTGATACGCCAACATGGGTCGCTGCATTGCCTTACCATGCAATATCCGCTGTTCCGACGGAAGTTACTACACTGGCAGCACCTCCAATCTGGAAACTCGAATTGAACAACATCAAATGGGAATGGGTGCAAACTTCACACGGAAACACTTGCCCGTTAAGTTGGTTTATTTCGAGGAATTTGACAGGATCGACTTTGCCTTTTATAGGGAAAAACAAGTTCAGGGTTGGAGTCGAAAAAAGAAAGAGGCTCTGATAACAGGAAGAAAAGATTTACTGCCAGAATTATCAAAGAGTCGTTCTTCAACTACTTCGATTACTTCGATCACTTCGACAAGCTCAGGGACCGCAGTGGCCTCAGGGACCTCAGCGACAAGTAAAGAGTTACCTGAGCTTGTCGAAGGAAACTACTCTATTAAAACAACACCGGTTGCTGAGCCTGTCGAAGCAACCAATACAAAAAGAATTAATTCATTACTTTTGGAAAAAAGTTCAGACGATAAGACAATGAAAACAGCCATCATACAACAATCGAACACCGCCAATATCGAAGAGAATAAAGCCAAGTTGGCAAAAAACATCGCTCATTGTGCCCACCACGGAGCCAAGCTGGTTGTCTTGCAGGAGTTGCATAACAGCCTCTATTTTTGTCAGGTTGAAGAGGTTGGCAACTTCGATTTGGCTGAAACAATCCCCGGTCCATCGACTAAATTCTATGGTGAACTGGCAAAAAAATACAGCATTGTGCTGGTCACATCGCTGTTTGAAAAACGTGCTGCCGGATTATATCACAACACCGCCGTAGTGTTTGAAAACGACGGCTCGATTGCAGGAACCTATCGCAAAATGCACATCCCCGACGATCCCGGTTTTTACGAAAAATTCTATTTTACTCCCGGAGATCTCGGATTTCATCCTATACAAACTTCAGTTGGCAAACTGGGGGTTATGGTTTGCTGGGACCAGTGGTACCCTGAGGCTGCCCGGATGATGGCGCTGGCTGGTGCGGAATTACTCATCTACCCCACCGCCATTGGCTGGGATATGCGCGATCCGTTTGAAGAACGTGAACATCAAAAGAATGCCTGGGTAACTGTTCAACGGGGTCACGCGGTGGCAAATGGAATCCCGGTAATTGCGGTAAACCGAGTTGGGCATGAAGATGATCCGAGCGGTCAAAGTGCCGGAATTAACTTCTGGGGGAATAGTTTTGTTGCAGGTCCACAGGGAGAATTCATCATCATTGCCCCAAACGATGAAGAAGCCAACCTCATTGTACGAATTGACATGCAACGGTCGGAAGAAGTTCGCCGGATATGGCCTTTCCTCCGCGACCGGAGGATTGACGAATACAGCGACTTGCTGAAACGTTTCAGGGATTGATTATAATGGCAAAACCCGTTTTTGGTTGTGACTTTGAATGGCCCGTTCAATCACCTCAATAGTCATTTTTGCATCGGTTGGTTTTACAATCAACTCTACTTTGTTTTGTAAAGCTTGATAAACATTGTCGAAATAGGCCATGTAATTCCCGTGAATGGTCTCTACCTTTTTTCTTACAACCTGCTGGTCGACTTCGGTATGAAGCAAACCGTAGTTTTCTTTGATATCCTTTATCAGCAGAGGATTTTCCGGTGTCATCCCACTTCTCAGATTTGCCTCCTGCTGATCGAGTCCATATTTTACAAACGAGCCTTTCCGACCGGTAACAATGAACCGTGGCCCCAATTCACGAACCATTACACCAGCTTTTAAGATCACTTTTAAAACAGGGTAATGCAATTGAATTTCGAAATAGTCGTCAACAACGCCTGTCAATCTGTGAATGCGGACATCCCCAAAAACAAAACCGGGTTTTCCAAAAAGAGAAAGCGCCTGATCGATCAGATGTGGCCCCAAATCGTAGAGTATTCCGTTCCCCGAAAGCTGTTCGTTTTTCCAGGCTACCCTCTCATAACTCGGTCTGAACCGGTCGAAATGCGATTCAAACTCCAGAATTTCGCCAAATACATTATCCTGTATCAATTGTTGAACGGTGAGAAAATCGCCATCCCATCTCCGGTTTTGAAAGGGGATCAACAGTTTACCTTGCTGCAAAGAAAGTTCAATCAACTCTTCTGCTTCATTGGATGAAGTGGTAAAAGGCTTTTCAACGATTACGTTCTTTCCTGCCAGTAATGCTTTTTTTGCATATTCATAATGAGTATAGTTTGGTGAAGCCACTACAATCAAATCAATCACAGGGTCCGCCAACAAGTCATCAACTTTTAATAACACGTCAGCTTCCGGATAATCTCTTCTAACCTCCTCTGACTGGGAAGTGACAATTGCCTTTATACTAAAGTGTGGATGTACAGAAAAATACGGGGCAAAGAAATAGCGACCCGAAAGTCCGTATCCAATAATCCCAACATGAACATCATTCTTCATCGGCAGAAATTTAAGATCAAAAAAACACTTAAAGTAACAAACTTAAGTACTTAAAACCATAAAATGTCATTTTTTTACTTCTCGTTCTGTTTCTCTTTTGATTTGCGTACTTAGCGGCCTTGCGCGATTTTATAAAGATTATGTCACGCAAAGTCGCAAAGAACGCAATGATAAAATATCACTTTATTATTTGCTTACAACTTAAGCGCTTTTTCAGCATGAAACGATTAAAATTATACTTTATCTGACATCCGATTTTTTACTAATTTAGTTGCTTATCCAAAAAAATTACACTGGCTTTTTTAAATTGTATCAAATCTATAAATAGTAAACCCATGAAACCGTTCATTATCTTTCTATTCGTCTTTTTTGCATTTTCATCGTACAACCTTTATGGAAAAGAAAAAACTTTCTGGCCTGCTGAAAAATCACCACAGGTAATTAGTGAAAAAGTAATTGATGATTTTTTTTCTCGTAAAAATTATTGGATTGTCAAAATCGATGCCTATCAATCGGTTCATTATGCCGAAGCCTGTGCTGGATTTGGCATTGCCCGGTTAGCGGGTTTGTTGCATGATACGGTGACCATCAAAAAACTTGCTGACCGTTACCTGATCACCGACAGTATCCCTATGAGCGGCGGTCATGTCGATGGCAATGTGTATGGAATTCTTCCGCTCGAATTATACAGACAAACCGGAAATGATATTTTCAGAAAACAGGGGTTGTGGTTGGCCGATCATCAATGGGAAAACCCTCTTGAAGATGGACTTTCAAACCAAACCCGCTTCTGGATCGATGACGTTTGGATGATCGGTAGCCTGCAAACCCAAGCCTACCGGGTTACTCACGACCCCATTTATCTCGAAAGGGCAGCACTCGAACTGGCAGCTTATATCAAACGGTTACAGCAACCAAACGGTCTGTTTTTCCACGGTCCAAATTTCCCATTCCATTGGGGCCGGGGTAATGGCTGGGTTGCTGCCGGGTTGGCAGAACTCCTTTCTGAATTGCCTGAAACCAATCCAAATTATCCGGTTATATTGGAAGGGTACAAAAAGATGATGAAAGCACTGCTAAAATATCAGGCATCGGATGGAATGTGGCGGCAACTTATCGACAAAGAAATTGCATGGAAAGAGACTTCTTCAACGGCCATGTTTGGCTATGCCATGACACTTGGTGTAAAATCGGGAATTTTAAAAGACCGCGCCTACAAAAAAGCCTATCAGAAAGCATGGTTGGGATTGACGGATTATTTGGGGAAAGACGGAAAACTAACCGAAGTATGCGTGGGTACAGGCCAGAAAAATGACATCAATTTCTATTTGAACCGCCCCAGAACAGCCGGCGATTTTCATGGACAAGCGCCGCTGATTTGGTTTGCCTGGAGCTTGTTATTGCCCGACAAGGTTGATTGATCAATTCTAAATTTCTAATTTTTGATTGTTTATTCCTTATTTTTGATGCATCAGCATAAAAATCGAAGCATGAAACATTTACTATTCTTCATCTCGTTCATATTACTCATGTATAACGGATCCTGCCAGGATACGATTTACCTGTGGCAGGGAAATATACCGGGTGAAACAGCGCCAAAACATCAGCCTGTTATTTCTGAGAACAAGAGCGGAGGAGTAACCAGAATTACCGATATTACCAACCCCGCATTAATTGTTTTCAAACCTGACAAAACGGTTCAAATAAACACAAGTATAATTGTTTGTCCTGGCGGTGCTTATAAATACCTGGCAACCGATAAAGAAGGATATGAAGTAGCACAATGGCTGAACTCGTTGGGAATTACTGCTTACGTGTTGCAATACCGGGTTCCCGACAAAAAAACGGGTGCTTTACAAGATGTACAACGTGCCATTCGGTTTGTCCGAAACATTGATTCAACTCGAACAATTGGTATCATGGGGTTCTCCGCTGGTGGAAGCTTGTCGGCCCGTGCAGCTACAAACTTTAAAAAGATTACTTACGAACCAACTGATCTTATCGACAGACTAAGTTGCCGTCCCGACTTTGCAGCGTTGATTTATCCGGCCTATCTCGATTTGGGCGAAAACAGAACGTTGACTCCTGAACTTACCATCGATGCCGATACTCCCCCGTTTTTCCTGTTTGGAACTGCTGATGATACGTATGGCAACAGCAGTTTGGTTATGACAAGTGCTTTACGCGACAATAAAATACCCGTTGAATTGCATATTGTACCGAATGGCGGGCATGGTTATGGATTGCGAAAAGGCAATGCTGCCGCTGAAACATGGCCAAAATTATTGCAACAATGGATTAAAAACCTGTCGGAATAGCTTAAGCAGTTTTTGAATATCGAAAATTAAGGAAAACAACTGGTCTTCTGATCCATGACTTCTGGCTTCTGCCTTTTTTAAGTTTTCACAAAAAATCATTAACAAGCTAACCATATTTTCATTTATTTTGACAAAAAAAAATGAACCGGAAATTCTTTTTATGGACTACTATTTTTGCCATCTCAATGGGATTTTTTGAGAGCGCCGTAGTCGTTTATTTGCGCACAATAGCTTACCCCGGTGGCTTTTCATTTCCATTGCAACCACTTAGTACCGACCTGGCAACTACAGAAATTTTAAGAGAATTATTTTCGTTAATCATGCTCTTTTCTGTTGCATACATGTTAGGGAAAAGAGCAATTGACCGTTTTGGTTGGTTTATTTACAATTTTGCGATTTGGGATATCTTTTACTACATATTCCTGTATCTGTTGATTGGTTGGCCCAATTCCATTGCGACAATGGACCTGCTGTTTATGATACCTGTCGTTTGGGCAGGACCTGTTTGGGCTCCGGTTTTGTTATCGCTTCTCATGATTTTCCTTGCTGTACCGATCATCATTTTTTCACAACGAATCCGTTACATGCGTTTTCGATTTAAAGAATTTTTATTCCTTTCCTTAGGTTCTGTACTGTGCTTTTTATCGTTTACACTCGATTCTTTCAGGTTTTCCGGCAACATGAACAAATTTGAACCCGGCTCATTTAACTGGATTGTTTTTGGAATTGGAGCTTTAACTATTTTTATAGGAATACTCATGTTCATCTTCCACAATAAAAAATCGAGACGCAAATAAAAAGCCAGGCATTCAACCTGGCTTCTCATTGTTATTCTTCCAACTTCCTTTCGTAATTTTTAAGTGCAAACTTAATCAGTTGATAGGAAGCTATTATCACCAGCGGCCATGTTAAAAACCAAAGTATTCCAGATAGTATCATTTTTAAGCTTTTTTTAATTAGTACTCTCAATTGAAAAAACAGGGTGCTGAGCTTGTCGAAGCATTAGTATTTATGTGATTCACTTTCCATTTCCTCTTTATCGATCTTCTTATTGTTGATCGACTTCCAGGCGTACCAAATATAAGCTATTACAAATGGCACCATAAGCGACACAATCGACATGGCATTTAAAGTAAATTCACTCGATGAACTGTTCCTGATAGTAAGCGACGACTGCAAGTCGAATGCCGACGGGTAATAACAGGTATTGTTATATCCTGCCACCAGGAAAAGCGCAAAAACTGTAAGTACAGTGCCTGCTCCAGTAAACCAAATACCTTTCCCGGCTTTTTTGAACAGATCGGAAAAAATACCCCAAAGTACACCTACAACACCAGCAAGGAAAACAATCAGCACAAGCGGCATTTGAAGTAAGTTGTGCAGGTATTTAAAGCTTTCCATCGAAACAACCCCGGTTTCAGCATTGTATGCAAACCCATCTTTAACAAGCAAAATAACGGCAAAAGAGAGGAAGAATACAAGGAAGAAGATTGTGTTGTAAAGAAGGTGCTTTTTCGACCTGGCTTCAATTTCAGCATCATCAATGGTATTTAGAAAGTATTGGAGAGCCAGAACTCTCGACAAACCGAAAACAGTTAATCCAAGAGCCACATTGTGGAAAGTAAGCACTGCTTCCAACCCCCCGAAAGAGGTTTGCCATGTAACCTGATTGTAATCATTCAATGAAAATTGTGCACCGCTAAAGAAAGTACCAACTGCAGTACCAATAAGGATTGATGCCAAAAATCCATTCAGAATTAAAAATACCTCAAAAGTCTTTGTTCCAAGGAAATTGGCAGGTTTGGTGCGAAATTCATACGAAACAGCTTGTAAAATAAAAGTGAACAGAATGGCAAACCACACCCAATAAGCGCCGCCAAAGCTGGTAGCATAAAACAACGGGAATGAAGCAAAAAAAGCGCCTCCAAAAGTCACTAACGTGGTGAAAGTAAACTCCCACTTGCGACCGAGGGTATTGACGATCATTGTCCTCTGAATTTCAGTCTTGCCAATGGTATAAAGCAACGATTGTCCGCCTTGTACAAACATCAGAAATACCAAAAGCGCTCCCAATAACGAAATAATGGCCCACCAATATTCCTGCAAAAACGAGTACGATATTGCTGCAATCATGATTTTTGTCCTCCTTCTTCTTTTGGTCCAATTTTAATTTGTTTCAACATAATGCCAATTTCAGCAATCAACAGTGAAGTGAAGATAAGGGCAAACAGGAAGAAGGTAATTTTTACCGACGAAGCGCTAATATTCGACACGGCTGTATGCGTAGTCATTAAATCTTGTATAATCCAGGGCTGACGGCCAACTTCAGCAACCACCCATCCCAGTTCAGAAGCCAAATAAGCCAATGGGATGGTGAAAAGTGCGATCCACAGGAACCAGCGTTGTTTTTCAAGTTTACCTTTGATCAAAAGCCAAAAAGCAAGTACAAATAGTAACAGGAAGAAAGCCCCCAGAATAACCATGATATGGAAGCTATAAAAAGTAAGGGCAATATTCGGGATTAGGAAACTCACATCTTTGACGTGCCCGTATCCTAAGTATTTAAAGTTGTTCGCCTGGAAATCGTCGCTGATAAGAAGCGCTCTAAGTTCAGTCGCTTTGTCTACATCGCCCGATTTTTTGGCTTCTTTAAACTGAGTAAGTTTTTCGAGAGCTAATTTCCCTCGTTCGACCTTTTCTGCAACAGGCAAAATTCCTTTTTCAGGGTTTCCTTCCAGAAGATCTTTTACCCCTGGAACATACGCATTCGGATCGTTTGCAGCAAGAATCGAAAGCATTTTGGGTATTTCAAATTTGAACACAAAATCCTTCAGTTTATCATATTCAGGGTCGGCCTTCGAAGTGGATAAAATCCCGAAAGCTTTTAAAGCTATACCATTTCCACCTTCGTAAAGCCCTTCCATAGCTGCAAACTTCATAGGCTGTACTTTATAAACCTGCTTAGCCGATCCATCGCCTGTAACAATGAGAGCTACTGAAGACACAATCCCAAAAATAGCAGCAATAAGTATACTTTTTCGTGCTAACACAACATGCCTCTTTTTCAAAAGAAACCAAGCAGAAACACCGATCACAAATATGGCCGATAAAACAAAACCTGAGGTAATTGTGTGTAGAAATTTGTTTACCGCAACTGGTGAAAAAAGAACCTCCCAGAAGCTGGTCATTTCGTTTCGTGCCGTATCTGGATTAAATTGGGTTCCAACCGGACTTTGCATCCAACCATTGGCCACCAATATCCATAACGCCGATAGGTTGGCCCCGATCGCAACTAACCATGACGATAACAGATGAAACTTCGGGCTCACCTTGTTCCATCCGAAAAACATTACCGCGATGAAGGTTGATTCCAGAAAGAAGGCCATGATGCCTTCGATGGCGAGGGGAGCGCCAAAAATATCGCCAACAAACCAGGAGTAGTTCGACCAGTTGGTGCCAAACTCAAATTCGAGGATAATTCCCGTTGAAACACCAATGGCAAAGTTAATTCCGAAAAGGGTCATCCAGAATTTGGTCATTTTTTTCCATTCAGGGTTTCCGGTCTTCACGTAAATTGTTTCCATCATGGCAATCATAAAGGTGGTTCCCAAAGTGAGCGGGACAAACAACCAGTGATACATTGCCGTTAATGCAAACTGCGCCCTTGACCAGTCAACCAGCGAAAGATCGATTGATTCAAACATATAAGCTTATTTAGAGTTAGTTAAATTCTCTAGCACATGAGAACTTCGCTCTTCATCGCTTGAGAAGTTCGTCTTAAGAATATTGGGGAAAAAGAATATCTTAAGGATGAAGAAGAATATAAACAATTTAACAAGAATAATGACCCAGACCGATTTGCCCCAGGTCATATTTTTAAACCCCTGATAATAGAAGCTAAAAATTCGGTTAACTATTTTCATGATACGGTTGATTTTGGTAGTTTGTATCAATTTACAAAAAAGAAACAACAAATGAATACCCCCAAAGTTCGAAATTTTGTTTGACAATAAAAAGACTTTTTCGTCTTTTTTACTATTGGTTTCTAAAAAAAGAAAAGAGGGCCCGTAATGAGCGCCTCTTTAAACTTCAAACTAAACTAATCTAACAAATCTAACTAAACCTAAACTAAACTTATGAAATTTCTAATGCGATTTTATCTTCTTCAAAAACAAACATCTCTATCTTTTTCATCAACGAAATACGGTTGGGTTCAAGGTTGCCACGTCTCTTTTTAACAAAAGAATACCGGAAAGGTGAAAACCGTTCAAATGCTGAAACATAACCGGAATTGAAACAGGTATCGTTCATCCCAACAGCTTCGTTCACCATAAAGTTGATGCTTTTACTCATTAATCCCTGCATTGATATTAGCACATCCGATTTGAAACAATCCAGGTTATTCATCACGGCGTTGCTGAACGACAATGTACGGTTCGTATATTCTTCAAGTCTGCCGGTATGAATAGCACGGGTGAAAAGGGTTTCCAGTTTCCCGTTAATATCTTCCTGAATATCCTGAATATCGTCGACAAATTGGAGGAAAGTTCCAAAGCCAAAGCAAAACCATTCCTCTTCTTTGGTCAATTTTCCCTTGATCAGATAACCATCGGCCAAAACCGAAGTTCCTCCCTTATCGATACAAATCGATAACAGTTCATCACTGCTCAGTCGATCGTTCCTGTTCAACAGATGGATGCTCCGGGTTTGCGCGTTATGGATACCCAGAAGGCTTTCGTAAACCTGTGGATATTGAACCCTGTCCCAATCATATTCAATCATAGCAACCAGCTCAAATATTGTATTTTCGTGTTCATTGGCAGCCAAAACAGTTTCACCGCTGAGCCTTTTCCCAAAACGGGTACTGAAGGTAATTTTTTCAGTATGCGAAACGGATGGATTGTCGAGATAATTGTCGGTATAGGGGTACAACATGCTATATGCAAAAGTTGAAGGCGTTACTTTTACCGGTTCATCCATCATGATTTGCAGGCTATTGATGATCCACAAATTACGTGTTGCCTGAAAAATATCTTCCATTTTTACATTGGGATCGAACCGACGGGCCATTTTCATGAATTCACGTGTAACCTTTGTAAATCCTTTTTCTGTCAGTATTGAGAGTTCATCAGAATTAAAATTGAATGAATTCTTCATAAAAACACCCATGTTTTGCTTAAACTGTTGAGCCAGTATTTTCTTACCACCTCTATCGTTGTTTTTTAAATCGGCTTCGTTGCGCATCTTTTTTGTAAATTGCTCCATGCCCTCTTCCCTCTTTATCTTTTCTGACAATGGAATCTCTTCTCCCAAATTGGGGAATGAAACGGATGAACTTTTCCAAAGATTTGTAAACTCTTCAACGTAATGGTTAATATTCATGGCTCTATTTTCTTCAATTTTAAATATGAAACAAATCACCCATTTTTTTATCAAATTTAAATCAATTTAAAGGCGAATGGAAGAAATTTACCTGTGGATACAGAAACAGCAAAGGTTAATTCTCAATTCTATCTGTCGAACTTATTTCTGTCTCTTTTCACCAACCCGTTGAACTTTTTGTCAATGAATAATAATTGAAAAAATATTCTGAATATTGACAATTATATTAACATTGTTAATTATATTTGCACTGTTAATTTAAAAAGTCATGGGTAACAAACAAATTCAAGAGCAACGAATGAAGGGTTACTTCATTCAGGCGACAAAAGAAATTTTAAAAGCCGAAGGGCTTAAAAGCATCAGTGTAAGGAATATTGCAGAACGAGCAGGTTATTCGTATGCCACGCTCTACAACTACTTCAAAGATGTGAAAGAACTTATATTCCTTTGTGTTAAAGATTTTCAAGGTGAGATAGAAACGAGTATTACCGAAAAAGTTACAGGGATTCTTCCGGGGAAAGAGAGGTTGAGAGTTATCTCAATGAGTTATTTAAACTACTTTCTGGAATATCCCGGTATTTTCGAACTTTTTTACCTCGAAAGAATGTCGGATATCAGTAGCAATGACGAAGCCACCCAACTTATTGTCAGTTTTCTTGACCGTTTAAGCGATGAAGATTGGAAAGTAATTGAACCTGAGAATAATGTTCGGGACTTGAGAAAAAGGGAACTGAACTATACCATTACCGGGTTGCTCCTCTTTTACCTGAACCGCAGGGAACCAGCATCTTACCAAGAGTTTATTGAAAGGGCAAACAAACAACTATCATTCTTAATCGATTGACATTATGATTCTAATAACAAAGTGGGGGACAGTTTAGATTTTCCGATTGAATAAATGAAGATTATCTTTTAAGGATTTTCTCATCAAAACAAGCACCATCAGCAACTACCTTAACGACATAAATACCTGCTTTATTGCCCGTTAAGTCAATATTTGCTGATGCTGTGTTTTGAAGCGTTTTTGATATTATCAGTGTTCCCTGAAGATTGTATATCTCCACTAACAATTCATGATTCTGAGTTGCTCCAAGAGATAATGTAAAAGAACCATTTGTAGGATTGGGGTGTATTCCAAACGATGGTTTTTCAATCTGACGGATGTCAGTCAGGGCAATATTTTTCAACGTATCTATAATACTTGTGCTTACCCAATAAATATCAGCAGAATTCTGGTCATGGCGATTGAAAAACAAGTATTTCCCATCTGGCGAAAGAGATGGACTATTTTGATTAAGATTAAGAATATTTATTTTTGTTCCACTTTTGTCCATATTCAAAGGCGTTGTCCATGAACTATCTTCCTTTTTAAAGCTTATAAACAATCCCATAGTTGTGCCATCTCCTTTTGTATAAATAAGATACGACCCATCAGGGGCAATACATGAAGTAACATCCCAAGTACTTGAATTGATAATATTGCCCAAGTTTTCAGCCTGATTGGTTGTCTTATTTATCGTCCAAATATCCAGATTCTTGTAAAATGGGCTAATTATACTTCCCGGACGATCTGAAGTGAAATAAATAGTACTGTCAGCGGTTTCTGAATAACCCGATTCATGTGACAATGTATTAACCGGCGAAGAAAGCTTTTGTGCCTCGTTCCATCCAGTATTGGTTCTTTCAGATATCCAAATGTCTTCAGCTATTTCGAAAAACACCTTATTGCCATCAACCGAAAAACTTGAAAATTCGGTACTTTGATTTGCAGAAAAGGGCGCTACAGTTTGTTCTGTCCAGGAGTTATTTACCCGTTTTGTTGAATACACTTTATAACCTGTTCCTTCACCAACATTTATAAAGCATTCTTTACCATCGGGACTGAATGCCACCTTATATTCCATACGGTCGGGCAAAGAAATAATATCTGGGGCAAATTTAACAGCCTTATCACCCGGAGGGGTCTGGCCGAAGTATTTTGCCGAATCGGGAATGGGGTCTTCCAAACAGCGCACAGCCCAACCAATTGTTGGTTCCGCACTATTTATATGATACTGGGCATCCATTATATTATTTGTAAGGAGCATGCGATATGCCCAACCGGGGGCCTCCAAGTTAGATGCCCAATAGTGTCCGGCAATGCCCATATCAACAAATTCCCCGGTAGGCCAATGGCTTCCTCCCGGGAGACCGGTAAAACCTACAGCATCAGTCGCATCTGAATTTGGACTATTCCAATGTTCATTACCGGTTTCTTTCAATTTACCCTTTGCAACACTTGCCCCACCTAAATAGTTGTCGAGAGCAACAAATTCATTTTTGGTAGGTACATGCCAACCGACAGGGCAAACTTTACGGTTGTCGGTTGCGGCATACCATGTATAAAGCCTGCCATAAATAGCGGCCAGGCTATCTTTACCATTATATGCCCATTGATATTTTGGTGAGCTTATCCCCGAATAATTTAATGTTGCCGGATAGGTGGTTCCTATTGAATCGCCATTCCGATAATGAGTGGTTTTCAGGTTTTCTTTCATCCAAACCTGAGCACCTATGTTTACTGTATTGTATTCATTACCATCTATATCAGTTACTGTTTGAGCATTGCAATTCAGTACCAGAATTATTGTCGCGATAATTAATAAAATTTTTTTCATGATTATTTAAATTAGTTATTATTCATATTTGTCTTGCTTGAAATCAATTATTCTATCGCAATTTTCTTTTCATAACTTACCCCATCATCCATAACCTTTACCAAATACATTCCTTTTAGAAAGGTTGAAACATTAAGGTTTATTGTTGTTGAATTCCAGAAAGTTTCAGAAAGTAATCGATTGCCCATCAGGTCATAAATTCCCACAATTAAATGTCTTGAACCCGGGTTAAGTCCTATGTTTATTTGGTCTGAGGTCGGATTTGGAAAAACCTCAATTTTATATTCATTCTCTTTTATTTGATTGCTTCCTGTTGGGGTAGAATTATTCAACCATATTTCAACCGGGCAAATTTCAGAAGCGTAGGTGGTACTGTTCATTTTTACATTGGCAACAAAAGCGTCGGTTTTGCCATCGTTATTCAGATCGACTAACTCTAATGCTGCACTGTTTGAGTTCCCCAATCGAAGTTTGCTGTCGGAAAAAACGCCTTTCGCGTCGTTGATCCAAACCATATTGGGCGCTCCATTACCAAATGGAACACTTCCGGAACAGATGAATAAATCGATATCGCCATCCATATCAAAATCGGACGCTTTTGCCGGCCCCCCATTATTTCCTATTTTTTGATTGGTGTCAGTGAAATTTCCTTTCCCATCGTTTGAGTAAATCCGCCCCCGTGAAAGCGCATCCGATATATACAGGTCGGGATCACCATCACCGTCAAAATCGGACAGGACTATTCCACGGCATTCTGCACCCGGAATATCATGCTGTTTTGAGGTGAAGTTTCCCTTTCCATCGCCAAACCAAATTAAATTTGGTGCATGGCCTCCCATAGGCGGTATGTGCGGAATAGCCACATAAATATCTGTAAAGCCATCGCCATTGATGTCGCCAAAAGCATAGCAGGCTTGACTCCAACCACCTAAACTTTTGCCAGTATTTGTGAAATTGCCCTTGCCATCATTCATTAGAATCCGGTCTGTCGTTGCGGAACAACTGATAATATCAAAATCGCCATCATTATCAGTATCGGTCAACACGGAGCAATTCATAACGATATCTGAAACCAGCATTTTTGAAAAGCTAAAATGGGATGTGCCTTCGTTTAAAAAGATACTGTCATTGCAAACCACATCAATATAGCCATCTCCGTTCAATTCGGCAAAACTCGTATACGTTCCTGATCCGAAAGAGGTATCCGTTTTTGTAAATTGTCCGTGCCCGTCATTAAGCCAAACCTTGTTCCCGAAATAGGCATCCAAATCACCATCTCCATCAATATCAACCAAACGAACATCCCAACTGTTATCGCTGGTAAGATTTTGACCGTTAGATACAAAAGAAACCTGTGCAGATAAAAGTTTAAAACTTAAAATTGCCACTATCGCTACCATCCACTTGTATGATCTCATAATAAATTGATTAATTGTTTATTGAATTTTGTTTAAAAATGATAATCATGGAACTAAAACCATTTTATTCCGAATGTCCATTTTATTTGAAACGATTGAATAAAAGTAGATTCCATGACTTACCCGATTACCCGAATCATCCATCCCGTTCCAAACAACCGAATGTTCTCCCTCCGATTGAGATTCATCAACCTTTGATACTGATCTACTATAATCAATGAAACATCATTCATCATCAAAGAACACTGATAATGGGTACTAAGATATTCTTTCGGAAAGGGTTACAGGGTTTCCATTCCTGCCAAAAAGGGTGGCACGACTTGCCAAAAAACAGAATAGTAATAAGAAAATGATTAAGAGGCGGCGTTTACGGTCAATTCTGATGGAAGTTTGTCGAATTGTTTTTTAAATGCCTGACTGAACCGCTTCACATCGTCGTAACCAACGGCTTCGGCAATTTCATAAACCCGCATATTAGTAGTTTGAACGAGGTTTTTAGCAAATTGCAACCGGTATATCCTGATTAACTCAGCGGGAGTTTGATTGGTAAGCGATTTGATTTTGCGATAAAAATTACGGGTGCTGAAGGCAAGTTCCTCTGCCAGCTGATCGACTCCAAATGTCTGATTTCCCAAGTTTTTTTCAATATGAAGAAGACATTTTTTTATAAATTCCCGATCGGTATTGCCCAGTTTCAATTTTTCAACCGAAAGAATTGATTTGAAATCAAACTGCTTTCGGGTAGCTTCACGGGTTGAAATAATATTTCTTAGTTTCAACCTGAGTATTTCATTTTCAAATGGTTTGACTATATAATCGTCGGCGCCGGTTTGATATCCTTCAAGATTACTTTGGGGACTATCTTTTGCCGTAAGAAGGATTATTGGAATATGGCTGGTCCGTTCATCATTTTTCAGGGTGGCACACATTTCAAAACCATCCATTCCGGGCATCATCACATCGCTTATAATCACATCGGGGATAACTTCAAAAGCAGCATTCAACCCGTTTATTCCGTTATCGGCTGTGTACAAATTACAATCGGCTTTTAACAAATCGGCGATAAAAGCTCTCAATTCATCATTATCTTCAACAATCAGAACAGTACTCCGCTCTTCATCGTTTTCAGATTGAATATTGAATTCTCCGTTACCGCTCTTTTTAATCATCTTCGGAATACCGATCGTATATTCAGCACAATCTACAATCTTTACTTCATCGACCGGAAACCCAATCATCATCTTTGTGCCTCCACTTTCATTGCTGATCACACTTACCTTCCCCCCCATATATTCAACCAGCTCTTTTACATACGCCAAACCAATACCTGTCCCATCGCTTTGATTCTTTGGTGAAACCTGATAATAAAGTTTAAAAATATTGTTGATTTGATCTTTGGGAATTCCTATTCCTGTATCGGTTACCGATAAGTTGAAATAGCTTTCAGAAATGTGGATATTAACATCGATCACCGATTTTTCGTAACAAAACTTGAAGGCATTTGAAAGCAGGTTGCTCAATATTTTTCCAATTTTATCCCTGTCGAAGCGGGTAAACACAGCACGATGGTTTGCCGAGAAGCTGATTCTGTTCTCTTTCCGGTCGCAAATGCTTTCAAACGACGATGCTATTCCAAGACAATGATCGACAATATCGGCATTTTCAAGGTTCAACTGCAATTTGCCAGCATCGAGCTTCTGCAAATCCATGATTTGATTGGTAAGATCGTGCAATTTAAGTGCGTTATTGTAGATAAAACCCAGCTGTTTTTTAATCTCACCATTTTCAGTAGTTGAATCAAGAAGGTTTTTAGCCGGATTTAGAATAAGGGTCAACGGAGTCCTGAGTTCATGCGAAACATTGGCAAAAAAACGAAGTTTCATTTCATCGGAATGATGCAATTCACTTGATATCCTTTCAATTTCGTTTTTCTGAACGGTAATTTCCCTGATTTGGTTTAGAATCTCCAGATTTTTTTCGTCGATTGATTTCTTCTGTTCCTTTAAAATCAGGTTATCACTCCTCTTTCGTCTGTAACTTCCATAAAAAACAAGCCCAAAAATTACCAGCAATCCTGAGATTAAAAAGGCTCCGTTACGATATAATTTTTGCTTTTCAATTTCCTCTTTTTTGGCTTTGTTCTCGTTATTGATTTTTTCAAATTCAAACCTTGTCTCCCATTCCGCCATGGTTGATTGCTGTTCTATCTGGTTTAAACTATCTGTCATCGTTTGTGAAAGGATTAGATAATCGTAAGCCCTTTTATAATCCTTCTTCAGGTTGTAAAATTGGCTTAATGTATCGGCCACCGATTCAATCAAAGAAATATTTTTTGACTCTTTTGAAAACTGAATTGCTGAGAGATAGTATTTCTCAGAGAGATCATCTTTAAAGTTTCGATAGTAATTTCCAATTTTCAAATTCGATAGCGCCAAGTCTGATTTTGATTTGAATTCTTCAGCCAACGTCAACGATTGGTTATAGTATTCAAGCGCATTTTCACTATTTCCCAATTTCAGATATAAGTCGGCAATATTGATGAGTGAATAGTGAAAAACTATTTTAGCGCATTCATCACAACCTGTTTGATAACAAATTTCGAAGCTATTTAAGGCTTCGGCTAATTTTCCCTGATGGTTGTATATGGTTCCAAGGTTTTTATACGATTCCGAAACCTGGTGTTTAAATTTTATCTCCTCCGCTAACTGAAGACCCTTTAAAGTATGACTGAGGGCTAAACTGTCGTTTCCCTCTTTTAAATATAAATCACCTAACTTATTCAACACAACCGATGTTGTATATTTATCTTTTAACCTACATCTATCCAATATCTTATAGAAATAAACGGAAGCAATATCATAATTCTTTTTTTGCATGAATAAATCACCAATTGTACTATAAATGCTAATTAAAGCCTTATCATCCTTTGCATTTTCTGCTTTGACCAATACCTCGTTAATGGTAGCCAATTTTTTTGCCGTATTGTTTGTATGATCGTAGAAGTCAATCAGTGCGAAATGAGCCTTTAGCTCTTTTACTTTTAAATTTTTACTGGTCGAAAATTGCAGTAACTTGTTGTAATACAAGAGTGCACTGTCATTTTGATTATACTTCTGGTAGATAGATCCAATTTCAATCAAAACATCACATGCCGATTCATTATATTTTTTATCTACATCGAATAGATACAGCGTTTTGAGATAGAAGAAGGTCGAATCTAGATTCCCTTTTGATTCATTAATCTTGCCAAGATGATAATAACTCCAACCTGTTCGCGGGTGGTGTCCAATTTGCTTTGAAATAGATAATGCCTTTAAAAAAAAGACATACGCCGAGTCATATTTGCTTTCTTTTTCGAGGATACAGCCTTTAATGTCATATCCGTCGGATAATGCCTTCAAGTTTTTGGAGTGTTCAATTTCACGCCAGGCCCATTCACCAATTGGTTTTACCCGATCAAAATCAGTATCGGCATATTTCCAAAAATAATTCCTAAGTATTTCAAATTTTACAGTATCGGTTTCAATATTCTGTAAAACTGCGTTCAAACTATCATAAGCAAAATCAGGTTTGGGAATACTGGTCTCAGCCAATGAATTGACCGACAAGAACAGAAGAATAAGAAATCGATATTGACGAATCAGTTTTGGAAACTGAAACAGCAAATTTTCATTCATGGTTAAACCTAAAAGTGATAGGTGAAAACGGTTTTCATAATGATGACATTACAACTTGATGTTACCATTATTGGAATGAATAAAAATTGAGAATTTAAAATTTAACCATCGTAAACAAATATACGACGATCATTAATTTGAAGATATTAAAACTTTTATTGCCTGTTTTCAATAACTCTTTCCAAAGCCAATTTAATTTCGGGGGCAACTGCCAACCGGCCATTTATTAAACTAGTCGATGTAACAATACCTTTAAGACAAAGCTTTTCATCGGGCAATCTGTAAATATCCTGATGAAAAATGTACTTCACACCTTCGTGTTCAACTCTCAACCGGCTAACAAAACAGTCACCGCTTCGAAGGGAAGTTTTATACGCTAATTCAACCCTGGCCACAACAGCTAAAATTCCCCGGTTGAATAGATCGGCAAAGTCGAGCCCGATCGTTTTCATAAATTCATGCCGGGTATGTTCCAAATAATTCTGGTACACCGAATTATTCACTACCCCCTGAAGGTCGCATTCATAATCGCGAACTACAAAATCCAGTTCATAATCGTATTGTTTTGCCATGCTTGACATTTTTAAAAATTGAATGATGGAACTTCGACAAGCTCAGTTACCTTCCATCATTCAATTATTCCGTTATTGATTTTTACATCATTCGATAACAGACATTTTATTCGACGTTAGAAAAACGCCTGCTTGATTCTCAATTTCAAACTTATAAATATAATTTCCAGAAGGAATTGACAAGCCGTTGCTTCTCTTAGCCTCCCATTCATATCGATGTTCACCTTCCTTCAACCTACCTAAACTTATTGCGTTTACTTTCTGACCTTTCAGATCGTAAATATGTAAAACCACTTTTGACGGTAGTTCAAGCTTCAACTGAATGGTAGTCGATCCTTTAAATGGATTAGGATAATTAGAACTTGAATATGAATTATCGTTATTACTCAATGTTTTAACAGCATTAACCCCTGCTCTATATAATTCAATACCATTCCCATCAGAAGATAAATCGCGTGAATATTTTTTATCTATAGCATTATTCCAATGCTCGTGAGTCCCCATACTTTTCAAAGGAGTTCCATCATTATTAGGATCATAAACGATTCCAGCAGGCCAATTTTTGGTGTCAGCAGCTTGGTGAAGATAATCATCAACAGCTCCCATGTATGGGAAAGGTCCATTACTATCAGTAATATCACCGCCCTCTGTTGGATGGTTTTCATCGAACTCATAATACAGAAAGTCGTAACAAACCGATTCAATAGCAACGGGATCAAGTGAAACAAACAAAGAGGATGGCCAATCGTCATTGAAAGGTGGCATAGCCCACTTAACAGGTGGATGTCCCCAGTTCGTTGATCCCCAAATACCATCAACTAAATAAAGTATTGTTTTTCCACCCAAATCTTTATGTCCCATAAAATCGACCATGTCACGATAAGCCCCATATTCATTATTGGTGATTTGACCTTGGCCCATAGGGGCAATAAGAGACAGATGCCAATGGCCATTAGAGTAATTTTCTGAAGTGAATTGGTTGATGGAACCAACATGGTTTTTGCAGCATATAGAAATACCTGCACGGTGATGTTTCTTGAAAACAGGAATGTTGATCATATACGTTGCATCAAGATACTGTTGTGGAAGATATTCTCCATATTCTGTTCCATCACTATAAAAGAATTCCTTATCAGCTGATCTGGTCACTTTCAATTGTCCAGTTCCTTTACCCATATATTTGACATCAGGAAAAGCATCGTGACATTTTACATAAGTTGCACTTGACATATTCGTTCCCGGATCTCCAATGAAAATATCGGCCTGGTTAACACCCACAACATTGATTAACTGATCTAACACAGAATAACAAATTTGTGGTGAAGTATTGATATTCTTTTGTGTTGGGGCATTTCCATTTAATCCGTTCAGGTTAATCTTAATAACGATCTTCTCTCCCGGCAAATAACCAACATCTCCTCTGTTATGATTGCTATTGTAATAATGAAAAATTGAATTCCAGGCTTCTGCATCATTCGATTTTCCCGTTAATTGTTGAATAGAATTTGAAAGCATATTATCAACAACCAACTGGTCAGTATTATCCTCCAAATACCAAAAATCGTTATTTCCGTTCGTGCAATCTTTGTTGGTTGCATCAGGATTATGAACCCACACGACCCGGCCAGGAAAAATTCCTTTTGCTTCACCAATTGGTACGTTTACTGGTTGATCAGTTGTGATTGCCTTGGCTGCGGCTTTTTCACTGTTATTGAAAACAGCCCAAGCTCCGGCCACCAATCCAACAATGACAAAAGAAAAAGCTGCTATATATTTTGATTGATTAAAATGTTGTTTCGCTTTTTTAATGACGAATGCGAAGACGCTCACACCCAGCAAATAAGATATGAAAGAAGAAGCCAGTGGTGCAGCAGCTTTCATACAAGGATATGTGGCCCTGCTAGGTTTAGGAATAACCCTAATCAGAAACCATATTAATGAACCAAGTCCCAGTACAATAAAACTTATTTTGAACCACGACTTTGAAATAAACGAACGAATTTTTTTAAGCATGATTTTTTCCTCCTCAATTAGTATTAGATTTCTTTTAGAAAATTAGGCTCTAAAAATAACAATAAAAAATAAGACATCCAGATTGGGTTTATAGTTCTGACAGTATAAATATTAAATATCCATTAATATTCTCCAGATAAAAGTAATTTAAACCTTCGAAGGTGAATAATGAAATTTTAAAAATTTAAGCTGCAAAATACATCTATCCTCTGAATTATCAATAATTGAAGAAAGAAAAAATGAGCAAGTGGTGAAGAAAAAAAAGCCACGCTTGCGGCGTGGCTTTTTTAAATATTATTGTAATACAAACGATAACGGAATTACGAATTGCTGTTTTACAGCTTTTCCTCCCTGTCGGGCAGGGTTCCATTTTGGTGAAGTCATAATTACCCTGATTGATTCTTTATCGAGTGATTGATCGACGCTACGCAAAATCTTCACGTCAACAACCTCACCCTTAGAGTTTACGGCAAACTGCACATAAACTTTACCTGAGATACCATTCTCAGCAGCAACCGCGGGGTACTCCAGATTCTTCTCAACCCAAGTTCTAAACGAGTTAAGGTCTCCTCCCTGGAAAGTAGCAGGTTCTTCAACAATAATAAAAACTTGTTCTTCTTCTACAATTGCTTCTTCTTCCTGAACAACTACTTCAATTTTTTCAGGTGGAGCCTCATTAACAGCCTCTTCTTTAACATCACTAACAATAGCAATCTGAACTTCCTCCTTCACTGAATCAACAACAACAGGAGCAACATATTTAACCTGCTGTTCTACTGCTGCTGGTGGTGGCGGTGGTGGTGGTGGTGGTGGTGGAATGTCGTTGTTTTCGACTTTCTCCATCGTAGCCACAGTGTTTTGCATCAAAACTACTTGTTCACCCTTATTATTAAGTGCTTTAATGAAAGGAATTAATATAATGGCAGCTGCACAAATAACCGTTATTACAAAAGCAATGGTTAAGTATTTCCTGAACTTTTTTCGTAGTACAAAAGCGCCATATTCTTTATTACGCAATTCGAATACAATATCCTCAAGGGTTACCGCCGAGTTTTTAAGCTTTTCATTATCCATGATTTATTTCAATTTATATGGTTAATTACTTGCGGTAACTGATGATTTCGATCTATAATAGTCTCTTACCATCATTTTTTCCACGGAGTTAATATCGACAAGTGTATACCGGGCAATGTTGGTAATAACCATTTCGTCGATTATGTCAACAAGATTTCTATATTTGACATCCTCGCTCGCTTTGAATAGAATAATTGGCCCAGCTTTATCATCTCTCATCATATTCAGTATTCTGCTATCAACAGAGTCCTGTGGTATGTCAATTTTACCTTCAGTTACATCCTTATTCAACATATAAATTTGTGTAAACAAATCTTTATTCCGTTGCAGGAGTAATTTACGAATACCATCCTTAGAAAAATCAGTCTCATTTAAGACTGGCAGAGGAGGTTTCGTAGGATCGGCTAACCCGTTATACCAAAGAATTTTATCACCACTAGTTAATATGATATTCAAGGCTCTTGATTGGTTGATCTCGGGTGCTTTATCCGCCTTATTCTGCTTTTCAGGCAGAATAATCTGCATCACCTTCGGTTTATTGAAAGCCGTGGTAAGCATGAAGAAAGTCAGCAATAAACAAGCAAGGTCAACCATAGGCGTCATGTCTATATGCGTACCGTGCTTCTTTACTCTTTTCTTTTTTCCCTTACTTTGACCTTCGTCTTGAATTATTTCAGCCATCTTGAAATGTCTTTATAAATTATCTATTGAAACATCAACCGCTTCAGGATTGGTGGTCAAATTGAACTTGTTAACTTTATTATCCTGTAAAGCATCAATTACTTTTTTGACCGCAGGATAATTTGAAGCACCGTCACCTTTTATAGCAACTTCTAAATCACTATTGTACTGACGAGCAAACCTGACCCACATTAACAACTGATTGTCAGTTGAATCGGTTGGGATTCCTATCTGCATAGATTCACGAGTTGGTTGATCTGGTGCATTAATAAAATCCCTTACTTTATCAACGGGACATCCAAATGATGCCATCTTCTCGAATTTCTTAACCTCTTCTGGAGTAAATTTAATTTGGTAATGGCTACCCATCGCAAGCAATACCTTTGCCCGTATGTGTTTTGTTGTGTCGCTACCATTATCAACATTAAAAAATACTCTGTCATCCTTTGCAATCTCCAATGTAAGAAGATTGTTGTCAGGAATCGGTGTCTGAGAAATTGAAGTTGGTGGATCAATAGGTGCAGGTTCCTCAGGACGGAATGTTGCTGTCAAAATAAAAAAGACGAGTAGAAGGAAAAACAAGTCCACCATCGGCGTCATGTCAATGCTTGGTGTTTTTACTGCTAATTTAATTTTTCCCATTATGTCTCAATTTGTTTTTCTTCAATGTCTTAATATAAACAAAATTGTATATTACTTCAAAGTTGAAGCAAATGTTTGCGCTAAACTAAAACTAGCCTCATCCATCTTGTAAGTCATACTGTCGATTCTGGATGAATAATAGTTGTAGAATATGATAGCTAAACAAGAACCTGTGATACCAAAAGCAGTATTAATAAGCGCTTCTGAAATACCTTCTGCCAATGCTAATGAATCAGGAGCTCCTGACTGAGCTAAAGCGCCGAATGCACGGATCATACCGAGTACTGTACCAATAAGACCGATAAGCACTGAAATTGAAGCAATAGTGGAAAGAATGACAAGATTTTGAGAAAGCACTGGTAATTCAAGCGCTTCTGCTTCTTCAAGGTCTTTCTGAATTGCAAGAACTTTTTGGTCGTTCATTAATGATTTATCACCCTGCAATTGTCTGTAGCGGTGCAAGCCAGCTTTCATCACATTTGCAAGTGATCCTCTTTGTTTGTCACATAATTCAGCAGCTTCTTCAATTTTGTTTTCATTTAAAAGAGACTGGAATTGACGTACAAATGCGTTCATATTTCCTTTCCCCGCAGCTGCACCAAGCATGATGAAACGTTCAATTACAAAAGTGATGAGAATAAGGTTAACAGCCATAAGTACTGGCACAATCATACCACCTTTGTAAATAATCCCTAAATAGTTGCCAGTTAAAGCACGTCCCTCTGGATTGCCTCCTTCAAAATTAACTGGATTACCCATAATTTTTGAAAAAATTAGGTAACCGGCTATTCCACACAATACGATGACGGCCAGAACGAAACTCGATTTTAGAGCATCTTTTAATGTTTGTCCTTTCATTTTCGATTTTTATTTAAAGTAAATACAAAACAATAATTTAAAATTTTTCGGATACAAAGAAAACAATATTTTCTAAACTTGCACCCTATTTGATTTTTTTTACATTCAATTTTCGATGGTTTTCTTTGAAAAAAAACGTCATTTCATATTTTTAATTTCGTCCAAGATTTTCTTAGACTCGATTGCCCTTGTCAATTCTTTAATGGCCTTGTCGGCATCAGTATTCGCAGGGTCAACTTTCTTAATCTGATAATAAAGATCTCGTGCTTCCGGGTAATTATTATCCTTATAAGCAACCGAAATTTGTGAAAGAAGAGCTTGTAACTTCCACTGTTTGTTTGCCGGATCAAGGTTATACATTCTCTTGAACCATGATCTTGCTGCGGAATAATCTTTCTTTTCCTTATTATAATAGCCCAGATAATGATATGATTCCTGCATTTCATCGATATATTTCACGGTATCGGAACCTATTTTTTCAATCATTTGTAGAAATTTAGGTTCGGCTAAACCCAGTTCAAAGTTTGGATCCAGATAGGTAAGCGCCCTGGCCTGCATATTATAAGCCTGTATGTTCTCTGGTTGTTTTTCAATAACTTTACCATAAGCGGCAACAGCATTTTCCCAATCAGCCAACTGATAATACGATTTAGCAATCCACATTTGATCATCTTTATCTATTTTTCCTTTGCTGTTTTTCAAATTGAGCCATTTAATTGCCTCTTTGTAAAATTTTGAATAATAATAATAACTAGCTACTTCACTAACCAAGCTTACATCTGTTGTATCCATAGCATAAGCTTTATCAAACTTATCAAAAGCTTGCATCAGTGATACCGAATCACTTTTTGCTAATTTGTAAAGTATACGCCCATAATATATATAGTCTCGTGGAATAACACTTTCTGGATTAGCGTTTTTGAAGAATTCTTCAATGTAAGTTTTTCCCTTTTCATATTCAGCTGGTTTTTTATCATTACAACAAAAAGCAGCCAAGCGATAAAGGTAATTTCGAGAATTATCAACTTTTAAAACTTCTTCAAGAATTTCTAATGCAGTGGAATAATCTTTTGTTCTAAAAAGAGCTTTCGCGTATTGAATTTGAGCAGGAATATTATTGCCCGACAATTCGAGAAATTTACGAAAATTGGCTTTTGAAAGATTGTATTGACCTGCCATGGTATATAACTCACCTAGTTCACGGTAAACCGGAGCGAAGGTTGAATCAATTTCACGGGCTTCATCAAGATATGGCCGGGCAGCATTCAAATTTGGAACACGCATATAAATGTTACCAATCTTAATCTTCGGTAAAGGCGATGTTGGGTTAAGACTGAGGGCTCTGTTGTAGCTTGCCAGTGCATTTGTCCCATCATTTTTAGTTATATAAACATCACCCAACGCAAGATAAATCGATGAATTATTCGGATCGATTTCTTTCGCTCTGAAAAGATAATTTAAAGCCTTTTCATACCTGTTAACTTTCCCCAATAGTTGAGCGCTACCCAATTTTGTGAGGATAAGGGCATGCCGCGTGGTTATTGCCTTTTTCTTTAGTGGTATTGATAACTCTGCTTTGGCAAAATACTTGTCAGCAGCAATTGTATCGCCTGACCGAAGTAAACACACTGCACCTAAGCCAATTTGATTTAATACATTCGATGAATCTTGCTGAATGCCTTTCTGAAATAATTGACTGGCAGAGTTTGCCAAATCTTTTAATGAATTAGATAAAGTGTCAGCCAAGTATTCCTCAATAACAGTCTCACCGTAATAATAATACAAATCTCCATTACCCGGTTGTTTCTTTATCAATTCCGCGAAAGCTTGTTCCGCATTTTCATATTGCTCGCTTGCAGCAAGTTTCAACGCAGATTTTAACTCCTGGTTAAATGCAGCAACAGCAGGGTCAACAGGTGCAGATTTCTTCTTCTGACTAAATGCCGTAACTGTAAGCAGCGAGAGCAGTATTACAAATATCAGTCTCATTTTTATTTAATATTTAATTACAAAATTAGTTTAATTCTTCTTTATCTCAACTAGCCGAACAGGCATGGTTGCAGGTACCATCCCCATTCTCAATATTATACGTTGGCCTTGATCTCCGGCAACAAATGAGGAGAAACCTGTTCCAAGACCAGCAAACGTTTCCCTGTTTATTGCATATACATCTCTTGTAAACGGATAATATCTGTTTGCTATATAAGCAGGATGAGGTGAATAAAAATCATCTCCGTCGGAATCAAATTGAGCCGATACCAAAACCACCTTAATCTTGTTTAGAAATGAATGACTAATTGAATCAGCCGGATCACTTATCCAGTTCACGCTAATAATACCAAGAGCGTCAGGGTTCTTCTCAACATAATTGATAACCTCAGCATTTTTCGAAGCAGAATAACAATAACTTGGTAATGATCCAGTTATTTCAAATTTCTTCATAATCGACCGTACATTGCTAGAGCCAGGATTGTCAAATACGACTTTAATATCTTTGAGTTTCGAATTGGGATTAATTTCTTTCCATTTCGTAGTTTTGCCCATGAAAATATCTTTTATCGTGTTGTAACGAATTAAAGAATCGTTGTTCGATTTATTGACAATGAATGCAATGGCATCATAGGCTATTTTCGTCGTTCGGGGAACGTATGATTTTGACTTGAGATAAGCTTCCTCGTTTTCGGTTAATTTGCGACTAGAAAAAATAACCTGTACAGAATCTTTCATAAATAAATCTAAGATGCTGTCTTCTGAAGCAAAAATAGGTGTAATCTTTGCGTTCTTATAAAGTGCCTGAAAGGTATACAATTCAGCATCAGCCAACAATTGGTATGAATCATCAATCGCAATTGTTATATCGCCTTGTGTTGGTGTTTCTTTGTTGACCTTCTTAGGGGTTGTTGTGCATGAAGAAAATAAAATGGATGCCAACAATAGTAGTATGCCAATTATAGATTTTAAAACACTCATATCTTTTCCTCCCTTATTTTAAAAATTTACAAAGCAACTAAATCTATGATTTAGGCTTAATGTGCAAATATCGTGCTGAAATTATTTTTTCAAAACTCGATAATGGAATTATTCTCTTTATGAATTAAATAATTTTATCACCAACTTTATTTTAAAAATGAACAAATCAACACTCAATGATCATATCCCCCATTTCAATTTTAATTTCCTATATTTCATGCCATTATAGAATATAGGTCATTTGATGGAAGCCGTAAAATTATTAAAAAAATTCTAACAAAATCCAGAAATTCAGATAATGCTTATTTTTTTTCACAAAATTAGAGCGTTTTCAATATTTCTGAAAACATAGATCCACCCTTCTTAAACCAATGACAATACTATATTTTATTACCCTCATTGTTTTTAGAAGAAATTTGTTCTCCTCATTCAGATTATTGATTCAATATTTTGATTAAAATGAAAAAAATCTCATAAATATTCTGGATGATACAATATAAATATGATTGAAAAAATATTTTAAAATAGAATAATTTTTTACTCGGAATTCTAAAATGATTTTAGCATATTTGCTGATAATGAATGAATACGATATAGATTCAATGATCTCTCAGATCTTTCGATAGAGATCTTTCGATAATTACCCGGGATTTGCTTTGAAGTGGTGAAGTCCCGGGTTTACTTTTCCCGTCTCAAATTATCTAGCAAAATCAATTTTTCTCAGATTACCTCTCAATTTTTCCCCTTTTATGACCTTCCTTCCTTGACAACCTACCTAACTATATTTATCTTCGTACCAATTCAACAGAAGTTCCATGAACAAAACAATTATCATTATCGCAATTTGTGAATTGCTAATTTTCTCAAGGGGATTCTCACAAGAAAACATTAAGGCCGAAATAACCTACATTGGCAACGAGGGTTTTATGATCGTTAACAACAATAAAAAGATATTTATCGACGCACTTTATAATAACACCGCCAATAATGGGATCATAAATGTGGATGAATCAATCAGTAATAAAATCATCAACAATCAGGATCCTTTTGCAAACAGCAATTTATACTTTGTTACACATGGAAACTCCGATCATTTTAACCAGACCATGGTTAGCAGTTTTCTCGAGAATAACCCACAATCGATCATGATCGCTGATTCAACATTAACAGAACCAATGAATAAATTCTTCGCAAATCAGATTTTCACCGCTAATCCTGCCAGATACATTTCGATAGATACAATGTTGAATGGCATCTCTTTTTCGGCTTATAATCTAAAACACAATAGTGCGGTCAAAATATACAATTTGGGTTACTGGATTAATATTGAAGGTTTAAGGATATTCCACAGCGGCGATAATATACTTGAAGATACCACCGAATACTTAAATACAAACCTTTTTGATAAACAGGTCGATATTGCTTTTTTGAACCACAATGGATTTTTGAAATCAACGGTGAACAGTGAATTCATTAAAAATCACATGAAACCACGTTATATTGTTTTAATGCACATTCCCGACAATCAATTATCGACGGTAAAAGAAAAAGTGAGCAAACTTGATGACAGTTATCCTCCGATAATTGTATTTAATACCTCATTGGAAAAAATAGAAGTATCCAATAACGAATATGTAAGCAGTTATATGCCTGAAAAAAATGAAGATAGTGAAGCGTTTGCTTTTTATCCAAATCCTGCTACAAATCTCCTTTGGTTTAATCAAACTATTGATTCGTATTCCAAATTTCAGATTACTGATCTACAGGGGCGTATTTGTGTAAGGAAACAAATGGCAACCAATCCTGCCGACATTTCAAACTTAAGCAAGGGAATATATATTCTTGAACTTTTCAACTATGAAAAAATAACCATTCAAAGATTGATAAAGAAATAAGTTTACTACAGTACTTGAATACATAAAATTCAACCTAAAAGTTACTCACCTTTCAAATGCCATTTTTTCAGTTTTATTTTCAAAAACAAGCCTCAAGGGTATCATTGATGATTTAATAAATTGGAATTTTTCGTAAAAATGAATGGCGGTTTCATTATCAAAATCGGTTAATAAGGTAATTCTTAAACAGTTTCGTTCGCGCGCAAAATCGATAGCCTTTTTTAACAACTCAGACCCAAGTCCCTTTTTACGAAATGAGGGAACTATAACCATATCTTCAAGTATGGCGACCTTTCCACCTAGCACAGTACTAATACTGTAAAGCAAGCTAACCATTCCGATGATTTCACCATCGCATTTCAAAACCAAAATCTCTCCAATTTCTGGATGACTGATAATCTGAGAAAGTCCATCAGACTGTTTCTCAGGATTGGGTTCGAACTCAATATCCTGTGAAAATAAAACCGCGAGTAATCCGGTCAAAACAGGGATGTCATTCATTCCTGCCAAACAAATTTCATTTTGCATCTTTCCGATTATTTATTGATCAAAAATATAAATCTGATTTCTCTTATTTGTACAAGCTGAAAATTTTTTCAAGATTTTGTTTTAAAATGGAAAGGTCAATATACCTTGCCTCTCGAATATATTCCCTCCCATCGACCCAAAAGAGGATAACAGGAATGGTGAATACAGAATACCGTGCTGCCAGTTCGGGCAATCGTTCAACTAAAATTTCAACCAGAAGTATATCAGGAAAGTAGTCAGTTACAAGTTTCTGCAATTTAGGAATCACAGCATGACATACAGAACAATTTTGTCCCGAAAAAACAGCCATGACAAAGTTGTTTTCAGCAATTATCTGACCGAACGAATCAGGGTTTTCTATAATCTTCATATTCATTAATATTTAAAGTACAACCGATTGGTTATTAAATTCAGTTAATCATTTTTTCAAAAATTTCACCTCCGTCAGGTCATCAGATTTTTACTTACACAACAAATAAAAGTCAATTTAACCTAAAATGTTCAATCGTTCGCCGATCAGTTGATCAATTTTGAGAAAAAACTTGCCATATTTATGCCCTTAAAACAAATAAAAAATTAATAGAAATGAGATCACACGAAGTAGATTATAAAATTATTGGACATGACATACAGTTGGTTGAAATTGAATTAGATCCCAACGAAACTGTAATCGCTGAAGCTGGTACAATGTTGTTTATGGAACCAGGAATTGAATTTGAAACAAAAATGGGAGATGGTACTACCCCTAATGAAGGAATGTTCAGTAAGCTATTAAAAGGAGCTGGCCGTTTAATTGCCGGAGAATCACTTTTCCTTACCCATTTTACCCATCGTGGTTATGGAAAAAGCCATGTTTCATTTGCTGGTCCTTATCCCGGAACCATTGTTCCTGTAAATCTTTCGCAAATGGGCGGAATGATTACAGTACAACGCGATGCTTTTTTATGCGCGGCCCTCGGCACCAAAGTAAGCATCACATTCAGCCGCAAACTGGGTGCAGGATTTTTTGGCGGAGAAGGTTTTATTTTAGAACGCTTGGAAGGTGATGGAATGGCCTTTATTCATGCCGGTGGATCTGTCATTGAACGCCAGCTCAACGGAGAAACCCTTCGGGTAGATACTGGCTGCATTGTTGGTTTCACCAGTGGAATTGATTTTGATATTCAACAATCGGGCGGTTTAAAGTCGATGGTTTTTGGGGGTGAAGGACTTTTTCTGGCAACACTCCAGGGGCATGGGAAGGTATGGTTGCAGTCGATGCCTATCAGTAAACTCGTCCGCGAATTATCATCAGCAGGTGGTAATCAGCGCAAAGAAACAGGAGGATTGTTAAACCAGTTCCTGCAAGATTAGTACCTTAAATCGAATCATTTTAAATAAAGGTTCATGGGATTTAATTTTTCATTCTACTCTTTTCAATGTTGGAAACTAGATGTAGGATGTTATCTGAAAATATTTTATTTATAAATCGCTCATCAACCTGACTTAGAGCCGAATCACAATTAATATTTTTTCGTGTTTTGCCTGAACTTTACAGTACAAAAAACAGTTAGAAAAATATTAATAATTTTATTTGTTTGTTCGGTTTAATTGTATTTATTTTGCGGACTGTTTGAAAAAAGTGTTTAGAGAAAAATAAAGACGATGTCGCAAGTTTGTCAAATAACCGGAAAAAAAGCAATGGTGGGAAACAATGTTTCACACTCAAAACGTAGAACCAAACGGAGGTTTTACCCCAACATCTTTACAAAAAAGTTCTTCATTCCGGAAGAAAATCGTTGGGTAACATTAAAAGTATCTGCTGCTGGGATTCGCACGATCAACAAAAAAGGCTTATCAGTAGCATTGAAGGAAGCCAAGGAATCTGGTTTTGTTTCTAAAATCTAAAAGAAATTTAAGAAATGGCTAAAAAAAGTAAAGGTAACAGGATTCAGGTGATAATGGAATGTACTGAACACAAAGACAGTGGTTTGCCAGGTACTTCACGTTATATTACTACCAAAAACCGTAAGAACACTCCTGAACGTTTGGAGAAAAGAAAATACAATCCGATTTTAAAACGGGTTACTGTTCATAAAGAAATTAAATAAGTTAAGATATGGCTAAGAAAACAGTTGCATCGCTTCAGAAAGGTGCCGGAAAAGGTCATGCTAAAGTGATCAGAATGGTAAAGTCTGATAAAACAGGAGCATATTCCTTTGAAGAAGGTATTGTTCCTAACGAAATGGTCCAAGACTACTTTAAAAAGTAAAAAATATGTTTTTTGATAGTTAAAGCTTTTACCTTTGGTGAAGGCTTTTTTTGTTATAAAGAGTTACTATTGCATAAAATCTCACTGATGATTATGATTAGATTCCATTTCGGATCATCGGATTGTTTTGAATTCAATATTTTTGCTTTCTGAAATTTGGGTTTTGGAATTTGGAATTTGTTTTTTTATTTATAGTTATGGGTATATTCGGAAGTTTTACATCGAAAAAAAAAGAGAGTCTCGAACAAGGACTGTCTAAAACCAAAGAAAGTTTCTTTGGAAAATTATCACGCGCAATTGCAGGTAAATCGAAGGTCGACGATGATGTACTCGATAACCTTGAAGAGATTTTAATTTCTTCTGATGTCGGGGTTGAAACAACAATAAAAATCATCGAACGTATTGAGAAACGGGTTGCACGCGATAAATATCTAACGGTATCGGAGCTGAACGTTATATTGAAAGAGGAGATTGCTTCGATGCTCGAAGAAAACAATTCATCCGATGTATCTGATTTCGACCTCCCCGAATCGTCCGATCCGTATGTCATTATGGTTGTTGGCGTTAATGGTGTGGGGAAAACCACAACTATTGGTAAACTGGCTTATCAGTTCAAAGAGGCAGGCAAAAAAGTAGTTATTGGCGCTGCTGATACCTTTAGGGCTGCCGCAATTGATCAACTGGAGATATGGGCTGCCCGTGTCGACGTTCCAATTATAAAACAAAAAATGGGCTCTGATCCGGCGTCTGTTGCTTACGATACCGTAGCTTCAGCAAAAGCCAATGGTTACGATGTGGTGATTATTGATACAGCCGGACGTTTGCACAATAAGGTTAACCTTATGAACGAGCTGACCAAAATAAAACGGGTTATGCAGAAGGTGATCCCTGATGCTCCCCATGAGGTATTGCTCATTCTCGACGGATCAACCGGGCAAAACGCTTTTGAACAGGCCAAACAATTTACTCTGGCAACCGACGTAACAGCCCTCGCTCTAACCAAACTTGACGGTACAGCCAAGGGTGGAGTGGTGTTGGGAATTTCTGACCAATTTAAAATCCCGGTCAAGTATATTGGGATTGGTGAAAAAATGGAGGACCTTCAGATATTCCGTCGCAAGGAGTTTGTTGAATCTTTCTTCGCAAAGTAAAAGATGTCAACAACGAAAGTCAATATAGTAACCCTGGGTTGCTCCAAAAACCTGGTCGATTCTGAACATTTACTGAAACAGTTCGAGGCTAATGGTTTTGAAGTCGGCCACGATTCGAGCGAACCATCCGATATCGTGATTATAAATACGTGTGGTTTCATTCTCGATGCTAAGGAAGAATCGATTTCGATGATCATGGATTACATTGATGCAAAGGAACGGGGCGATATTCAAAAGTTGTATGTGATGGGATGCCTTTCGGCCCGTTACAAAAAGGATTTAATCAAAGAGATACCCGAGGTTGACCGTTTTTTTGGCAAGTTCGACTTTGATGAAATTATACGTGAATTGGGTATTCAAAAACGGAAAGACTTATTGTTCGATAGAAAACTAACAACTCCCTCCCATTATGCATACCTGAAAATATCAGAAGGATGCGATCGGACCTGTGCGTTTTGTGCCATTCCCCAATTCACAGGGAAATACAAATCGGTTCCGATTGAAGAATTAGTTCAGGAGGCAGAAAACCTTGCCCGAAATGGAGTTAAAGAATTACTGCTGATAGCGCAAGAATTGACTTACTACGGGATCGATCTGTATGGTCAGCATAAACTACCGGAACTCATCAATAAACTTTCAGACATTGAAGGAATTGAATGGATCAGGCTTCATTATGCTTATCCAGCCCGCTTCCCATTTGAACTACTGAAGGTGATGCGCGAAAACCCAAAAGTTTGCAAATACCTGGATATTCCATTCCAGCATGTAAGCGATCATGTATTGACAAATATGCGCCGGAATATTTCGGGGGACCAAACCCGTGAATTGATTAGAAAAATCAGGGATGAAGTACCGGGTATTGCCCTTCGTACAACCATGCTGGTTGGTTTCCCTGGTGAAACGGAAGAGGATTTTCAAGAATTACTACAATTTATTCAGGAGATAAAATTCGAGAAATTGGGTGTTTTCCCATATTCTCACGAAGATGATACCTGGGCTGCAAAAAACCTGACCGATGAGATTCCGCAGGAGATTAAACAGGAACGTGCTGATTGGCTGATGGAAGCACAACAATCAATTTCGGAAGAACTTACCGCTAAAAAAGTTGGTCAAACCTTGAAAGTAATTATTGACCGCGAAGAGGGGGAATATATGGTTGGCCGGACTGAATATGACTCTCCTGAAGTGGATGGCGAAGTTTTAATCAAATTGAATCAAGACATCAAAATCGGGGAATTTCATACTGTCTTAATTACCTCTTCTGATATGTTTGATTTGTATGGAGAAGTAGTCATCTGACATAATTATTCCCTTTTTTGAATAATAGGTGTCTTCGATTTTCTCGTTGGAAGCGTAAGTGGTATATGTTCAACTGTGACCTGACTTGAATCCAATCCATACGCACTTATGTCACTTAATCCCATTTGTTTTATCCGGTAATACATATTGAGCGCTAATCCGTCAATGAACCCAAGATCCACTTGCTTTGCCACACTCCGATCAATATTTACAAACCTAAATTCAGAAAGGATGTTGTGTTTTCTAAGTGAGGGATGAGTGCTTAACAGATCTATTTTACCTTCATCTGAAAGATGTTTTAATACCTGTTTAAAGTATTCATTAATACGTGGTTGAACTTTAAAGCCAAGATAAAAATCGATCCGGGTTATCTTTCCTGTCCACAATTCGGTCACCTTATATTCAAGCATGTAAGGGTTATCAACAATATCGACATGTAAAAACCAATAATGATCGGCTCGTTTAGGATTTCTGTTTATAAGTGAATCGATGGTTTTAGCTTCAAGGTCAGAGGTGTAATTGGCATGGGTTGTATAAACCAGATTGCCAGCAAATTTCGGGATCGTTTTATCTTCACTTAAATCGGAAATGATTGGCAAATAGGGCTTGAGCTTAAAAAACGAGATAAACCTGTTTCTTACTTTACGCCCATAATACATTGTGAACATTACCAGTGATAATAACGACCCCATTACAATAGTAAACCAACCTCCATGAGAGAACTTGTTGAAGTTCGATAATAAGAATGAACCTTCAATGGTAAAATAGGTTAGTGCAAAAATGGCAACAACCCAAATTGGCTTTTTGTGCAACATCAGATAGAAAACAACCAAAACAGAAGTCATAAGCATGGTTATGGTAATGGCCAGTCCGTAAGCCGCTTCCAATGCTGAAGAACTTTGAAAAAGTGAGATGACTAAAAGACAACAGAGATAAAGCGCTAAACATACCGAAGGTACATACATCTGTCCCTTGGCATGGGAAGGATATTTTATCCTGATTTTAGGCCAGAAATTAAGCGAAATTGCTTCGCTGATCAGCGTGTACGAACCGGTTATTGATGCCTGGCTGGCAATAACGGCAGCCATTGTCGCCAATACAACACCAAAGGGTAAGAACCATTGTGGCATGATTGCGTAAAATGGGTTGATTCCATCGGTAAGATTGTTAAGATTCATATTGATCCAAGCCCCCTGGCCTAAATAATTCAAGATCAACATCGACTTAACAAAAACCCAACTTATCCGAATATTTTTAATTCCACAGTGGCCTAAGTCTGCATAAAGAGCCTCGGCTCCGGTGGTACACAAAAATACCGCTCCCAATAACAAGAACCCACCCGGATGATTTGATAATAAATTGATCGCATGATATGGATTGAAGGCTCTTAATACCTCTGGATTCCCAAGTATTTTCACAAAGCCCAGTGTTCCTAACGTGGAAAACCATATAAACATGATCGGACCAAATGATTTGCCGATAAACGCGGTTCCAAATTGCTGAATAAAAAATAAAAAGGTGATAATCAATAAAGCAATAACCAATATGGGGAGTTGAGGGTTAATGAGTGTCAACCCTTCAACAGCAGATAACACGGTAATGGATGGAGCGATAATACCATCAGCAAGCATTGTGCTCCCACCGATAATAGCAAAAACATACAACCATGCACGTTTCCTTCGTAAGAGAGCAAAAAGTGAGAAGATACCACCTTCCCCACGGTTATCGGCCTTTAATGTTATTAGTACATACTTTATGGTCGTTTGCATTGTCAGTGTCCAGATAATACACGACAAAATGCCGAGAGTCAGTTCAGAAGTTACAGTTCCAGCTGAATGAACAAATGCTTTAAGCACATACAATGGCGAAGTACCAATATCCCCGAAAACGATTCCAAGAGAAATGATTACCCCGGCAATGCTTAGTTTTTTCAGTTTATTACCTGAATGAGACTGCATAAATTGTGATTTTAAAAAGGAACACAAAAATATGTGTATTTCAGATACATTATCCATCGGAAAGTTTTTATTTTCTAAAAATCAATTCCGAATTTTAAAAATAACCTTTTTAAATAAATAAAAGAAACAATCCTAATTCAAAAAAAGAATGGATTAACTTACCCGGATCTCTTTTGCACTTTTAAACCCGCCGATGAATAATAGGAGTCTTCGTTTTTCCTGTTGGAAGTGTAAGGGGTATATGTTCAACTGTTACCTGGCTTGAATCCAACCCATAAGCGCTCACATCGCTCAGTCCCCATTGTTTTAACCGGTAGTAAATATTGAGAGACAAACTGTCGAAGAAGCCTAGTTCTGCCTGCTTTTTTACACTTCTGTCAATATGTACAAACTTGAACTCAGATAGGATATTATGCTTTCGGAGTGAGGGATGGGTACTTAGCAGATCGATCTTTCCTTCATCAGAAAGATGTTTTAGAATCTGCTTGAAATACTCGTTAATGCGGAGTTGAACCTTAAAGCCAAGGTAAAAATCAATACGGGTAACTTTTCCGGGCCATAGCTCGGTCACTTTATATTCGAGCATGTAGGGGCTATCAACAATATCGACATGCAAAAACCAATAATGGTCGGCCCGCTTCGGATTACGGTTTATCAATGAATCAATGGTTTTTGCCTCTAAGTCGGAGACATAATCGGCATGGGTAGTATAAACCAAATTCCCGGCAAATTTTGGAATAGATTCATCTTCGCTCAAATCGGATATGATGGGCAAATAAGGTTTGACTTTATGAAATGAAATAAAACGGTTCCTCACCTTTCGCCCCTGGTACATTGAAAACATGATCAACGATAAGATTGAGCCAACCAAAATGGTAAACCAGCCTCCGTGTGAGAATTTGTCTAAATTAGCTATCAGGAAAACGCCTTCAATAATCAAATAGATTGTTGCAAAAAAGAATATCAGATAATTTGGAATTCTTTTCGATCGCAGGAAAAAAGCAACAAGTAATGTAGTCATTAGCATGGTGATGGTTATCGACAACCCATAAGCCGCTTCCATATTCGATGAATTTTGAAATAGCAGCACCACAATACAGCACGATATGAATAAAAACCAGTTTACCAGAGGAATATACATCTGTCCTTTTGAGTGCGAAGGATATTTGATCCGGTTTTTAGGCCAGAAATTCAGGGAAACAGCTTCACTAATCAAGGTAAATGACCCGCTGATCAACGCTTGACTGGCAATGATGGCCGCTACAGCAGCCATCGCGATCCCAAAGGGTAAAAACCAATGCGGAATAATGGCATAAAAGGGATTAATTCCCGGTTTAATTATTGATGCATTTTTCAAAACCCAAGCGCCCTGCCCCAGGTAATTCACAATCAAAGTGATTTTCACAAAAAACCAGCTTATTCTGATATTTTTCAACCCGCAATGACCCAGATCGGCATAAAGTGCTTCGGCTCCGGTTGTGCAAAGGAAAACTGCTCCAAGAAGGAGAAATCCACCGGGATATTTTGAAAGTAATAAAAATACATAATACGGATTGAAGGCTTTTAATACAATTGGATTTTCAATCAGCGCATGAAGACCTAAAATGCCAAGCATCGTAAACCAAACAAACATGATTGGGCCAAACGATTTTCCCACAAATGAGGTTCCAAATTGTTGAATGAAAAAGAGAAAAGCAAATATAATCAACACAATAGGTATTACCGGAATGGATGGCCGAATCAGTGCAAGCCCTTCAATTGATGACATCACCGTGATTGCCGGGGTAATAATCCCATCGGCCAAAAGGGTACTGCCCCCGACGATTGCAAACATGAAAAGCCAAGCACGTCGTTTCCGGAGAAGTGCAAATAGGGAAAAAATTCCCCCTTCGCCTTTGTTATCGGCCCGAAGGGTAATCACTACATATTTGATGGTCGTTTGCAGGGTCAACGTCCAAATAATACACGATAAAGAACCGATAATCAGTAACTCATCGAGACTTGAACCAGCTGAAATTATGGCTTTTAGAACATAAAGAGGAGAGGTTCCGATGTCTCCGAAAACAATTCCCAGCGAAACAATTACTCCGGCCAGACTGAGTTTTGTTAAACGATTACCGTTTTGATGCTGCATAACATACAATTTTAAAAAGCCCACAAAAATATATGTAATTCTATCATATTATTCTCTGATCTTTTTTTAAAGTCGAATGTTAATTCCCTGTTAACATGTTGATTAGTTAATTGTTAGTGGATTCATGTCGAATCTTTATAAAATCTTTATACTTACCCGGTAAATATTTATGTTTATTTTATGGGTAGCTGCCTAAAATAGATTAAAGCATCTTTATAAAATCTATATGCTTATTGTAATACTCTTTACGCCTGATTTATAAGCTCCAAACTACCTTTGTGCTGTTCTCAAATCAATAAATTATGAAGACAATAATTTTGTTGACAACAGCCAAACCTATTGAGGTGAATAACCCGATAGGTTATTCAATCGGAGTTGTTATTGCTCTGATAATTCTTGGATACCTGTTTTATTCACTTATCAAACCTGAAAAATTCTAATATCATGGAATGTTTTTTTGATTTATTAAAATATTTCGGAGGAATGATCCTATTAACGGCAATTGGTCTTTTGATCGGTTATCTTTTGAAGTTAGACAATTTTTATAAAAATAGTAAATGACAATTTTTGATTCAATTCAAATTATTCTATTTATTGCCTTATTAATAGGTTTAACACCTTTATTAGGCAATTATATGAATTTGGTATTCACGGGTAGAAATCATTTTATGAAACCTGTGTTTGGCTGGCTCGAAAGACTCACTTACCGGTTCATCAAAGTCGATCCGAATGAAGAGACCAATTGGAAATCGTACACCTTTGGACTGCTGATGTTCAACTTGATTGGGTTTCTGTTCGTTTTCCTCATCCAACTTACTCAGGCAATTTTGCCATTGAACCCTGCTCCGTTATCCAATGTTTCGTGGCACTCGGCTTTCAATACAGCTGTTAGCTTTATGACCAACACCAACTGGCAGGGCTATGCAGGCGAAACCACCCTTAGCTTTTTTGTGCAGATGGTTGGGTTGACCGTCCAGAACTTTGTAAGCGCGGCAACCGGAATCGCTGTACTATTGGCTCTGATTAAAGGTATTTCGCGCCGGACGACCGACAAGCTTGGAAATTTTTGGGTCGACCTTACCCGTTCAACTCTGTATGTACTTTTGCCGCTTTCAATCTTACTTGCAATTGTACTGGTTGGACAAGGTGTTGTGCAAAACTTCAATAGTTACGAAACCATTCAAACCT
>Ga0209800_10000660_pt1 | contig 47849 bp, 40 predicted proteins | sample Higcelweek8metaG_FD_187174 | JGI IMG/M metagenome (GOLD analysis project Ga0209800, IMG submission 187174) | Freshwater pond sediment microbial communities from the University of Edinburgh, under environmental carbon perturbations - High... | ecosystem: Environmental > Aquatic > Freshwater >...
TCCGTTCGCCATGAGCCTGTCGAAGGGTGAACTATGGAGAAGGAAGACCATAAAGCTCGTTCGACTGACATAGACGCTAGAGCATGCGAGCTCAAGGCGCGAACGGTATGATGATATGATGTCCGTTCGCCCTGAGCCCGTCGAAGGGTGAACCATCGGGGATTGGATCAGAACAAGCTTAACGCATAATATAAATAATACAAATGGAAGTGAGTAGTGTCTCGTATATAATAATGAAGGATAATTACAAATGTTATATTGGGTTTATATTTTGAAGTGTAATGACGGAAGTTATTATACCGGGCATACGGACCAAATTAAGAAACGTATAAATGAACATCATGAAGGCGGAGATTCTGGTTGTTATACTAGAACTAGAAGGCCGCTTGAGGTGGTGTTTCAACAGGCTTTTCAGACAAGGGTGGAAGCCTTATCTGCTGAACGTAGAATTAAGGGTTGGTGTAGAAAGAAAAAGGAAGCATTGATTGCAGGGAATTGGCAAGAAGTGTCCCGATTATCAAAATCGAAGAATAGCCGGATACAAACACGCGTGGTTCACCCATTCGACTGACATAGGAGATGGTGATTACGTGCTCAGGGCGAACGGTGATGGTGGATGAAGTTTAAAAGTCCGTTCGTCCTGAGCCCGTCGAAGGGTGAACCATCAGGTAATGGATTGGAACGGGAATTTGAAAGGATGAACGGGCTGACCATGAATAGCAGAATCCATATGCACGAGGTTCACCCGTTCGACTGATATAGGAGTTAGCGGTTACGTGCTCAAGGAGCGAACGGTGAAGATGGATTTGTTCGAATGGTATATGCTGATTGTGAACATAGTATATCCGTTCGCGCCTTGAGCCTGTCGAAGGGTGAACCATTTGGATTGGATCAGAACAGGAAATGGAAGGATGAACGGATAAACCGGAGGTGATCTGAAATCAAACCTACGTGGTTCACCCATTCGACTGAAACGATTGTAAGTGATTACGTGCTCAGGGCGAACGGAGTGGGTGTGGATTGACTAATTTTGTCTTCAATAAAAATGCCAATAAAATGGTTGTACGGGTGTTGGTTTTCATTATACGTGATGATATGAATAGTTACGGGTAAATCATCCAGCCGGATGCGGAGATATATGATGCGGAAAACATTTATAACAAGGGTGCAGGATAAGCCCGGTTCATTTCTGACGGCGACCGGCGCGTTGCTGTCGGCGGGGGTTAATATCACAAGGGTCAGCTACAACAAGGCGATTGATACCAATCTGCTGTTCATTGAGGTATCAGGAAGTGAAGAAAGTATCGCCGGTGCATCTGAAGAACTGCTGAAGCTTGGCTATCTGTCTGAAGGCGGTGTTTCGGCAAAAGTAATACTTCTTGAATTCAAGCTCCTTGATAAGCCGGGGACACTCTTTCCTGTTCTGGAAATAATCGGCAGTTATAATTTCAACATATCGTATATAAGTTCGCAGCAGAATAAAACCGATTATCAGTATTTCAAAATGGGTCTTTTTATCGAGAACACGGCGAACATGAAGAGCTTTCTCGATCAGGTGTCAAAGCTCTGCGAAGTCAGGATTATCGATTATGATAAAACGGAAAAGACCCTTGATAACACTGTGTTTTATCTTTCGTTTGCGCAGGAGATAGCGGACAAACTGTCTCTTGACAGTATGAATATACACGCCCTTGTCTCGGACTCGAATCTCGTTATGCAGCTGCTTGACGAGCAAAATCAGCCGCCGCATAAAACGTTCGATTACATCGCGAAGTTTGCGGACTATCTTGCTCGGTACAAGGGAAACAATTTCTCCGCGCGGGTACGGAAAACTCCGGTCACGGAGGATATCACCCTATATCTTGTTGAACCACCGTGCGGAAGCAATACGTGGATTCTGCATCACGAAAACAGTCTGTTGTTCGTCGATTGCGGTTTTGCGTGCTACCGTGAGGAAATGATGCACGTGTTCCGGTTATCCTTTCCGGAATTTGATACTATGCGGAAGCAGGCGGTTATCACTCATGCGGATATTGATCACTGCGGTTTGCTCGATATGTTCGATACGGTGTATCTCAGTCAGACGAGTTATGATAATTTTGTTATGGAATCTAGCGGTGAAAACAATTTCAGGGAGCACAATCCCGCACATGCTCCGTATGTCCGTATCAGCAAGATTCTCTCAAAATACAAGACTCCTGCAATCTCAAGTCTTCGTGTGGTTGATTCAAAAAAGCCGGATGACAGCAGTCCATTGTCTCTGATCGGAGAGCTTGATTTCGCGGATATGCATTTCAAAATTTATGAAGGGAACGGCGGACATGTGAATGGCGAGATTATCCTTTCGTGTCCCGCTCATAAAATAATCTTTACCGGTGATATCATCGTCAATCCTTCCGGTTTTACCAAAGAGCAGGCTGAATTCAATCTCCTCGCTCCGTATCTTATGACCAGCGTCAATATGGATTCAAAGAAAGCGTCCGCGTCACGGAAGGCGGTTATGAATCTTATCGGTGATCAGGATTGGCTGATATGCGGAGGGCATGGCGCGTTCTTCAGAAGTGTGGATTAATGTATTCACACTTTCTTTTGCGCGCCAAAAGAACAGCATGCTGCATGTATTTTATTTTTCCGCGTAACAACGCGTATGTTCGTTTTGCAAACGGATTCAAGCGTGCCAAGGGGTGTTCGCGAAAACACCCCTTGGCGATCCCCATTCGCCGCTCCGAAGCCGCGGTGGCGATTTTTGAGTCTTCGGTATCTGTAAAACTTTGAATCTGTGTCGTGCGTTGCTTATTGGGGCTTTACTTGGGTTACTCTGGAGTATTTTCCTTCCTCGCGTATCCGGCCTCGTGCCGGACGCGAGGCGCGCGACATCGTATCGCGCTCACAAACAAGGTTCTCTTGCTTTATCTAATCAAAAATATCTTGAAATCTTTATTGTAAGTCGCATTATACCGTAGATTCAGTAAACAAACGACATGAAAAATAAAGTATTCAATAAGCGAATATAAAAATGATAAAAGTCGACAAACTCTATACTTACATAATTAACCATGATACAGGGTTTTCACCAAATCCTTTTTGGGGGATCCTAACTCTTGCATGTTGTAAACCTAAAATAAGGATATCAATCGGGAGCCATTGGGTAACGGAGTCGTCTTTAAATACTCTGATTGTCGGGATTAGTCCCAAACATCAAGGGAATCGGATCATTTATATTATGAAAGTAACTGGTTGTCTTTCGTTTTCAGATTATTGGGAGCATTATCCGCAGAAACGACCAGATATGAGGAATGATAAAGCCGTTTTTCGTAAGGGAGATAATATCTATAAACCGGATAGTACGAATCCATTTGGCTTTTTCCAGTTACATTCCGCACATTCTCTTAATCCAAAAGATGATAATTGGAAAGAAAATTTAAAGAATAAAGAGAAGGATCTGGGAGGTAAATTCGTCTTAGTGTCTAATTGCTTTGCTTACTTTGGTAAAGAACCTGTTATTATACCTGAAGAGTTATCAACCATTATACCCGGGAGGGGGCATAAATGTATTTTTCCGATTGAAATACGTGATGAGTTCTCGCGATTCATTTCCGGATATCAGCCTGTGATGGAATCAGGAGCGATAATTCAAAAACCATCTCAATGGCCGTTAAATGACAACAGTTGGAAAAATGAAAATTATTCTCAGTAGAAAGGGGTTCGATTCATCATATGGCGGAATGCCGAGTCCGATACTCCCCGACGGGACAATGCTGTCTCTGCCTATACCGTCTATGAATGATTATGATAAATATACCGATTTGCGATATGAAGACAAAAGTCTTTTTGATATCATAGTTGAACTAAAACCAAAAACAAAGATCAAGCCTACTTACACTTGCCATTACGATCCGATGATTTCTAACCTTAGAAGCTTTGATTCGTTTTTGCCTCTTTTTGGTCAAAAGGATCAATCGTTGTCTCACTTGATTAATCAGGGCGTTGGGCGAAATGATATATTCCTTTTTTTTGGTTGGTTCAGAGAAACCGAGTTTTTTGGCAATAAACTGCGATTTAAGGCGGACGCACCTGATATTCATGCGTTATTTGGCTGCTTGACTGTTAAGGACATGTATTGTGGTTTGTTTCCCGAAAGTTTAAACCATCATCCGCATTACAAATACCAAACAGTTCCAAATTGCATTTATTTAGGTGATCCTTCTCGTTCCGGAGCTTTCCGCTTCAGTGATGATATAGTCTTAACGAAAAAGGGGTTTCTTCGGAGTCAGTGGAGCCTTCCCGATTTTTTTAAAAGTATTTCTATCACGTATCATACGAAGAAATCGTTTCATGATGGTTATTTTGATTCGGCGAAAAAAGGGCAGGAGTTCGTTATCGAAGAAAACTGCAAGGTTTCTGACTGGGCTAATGGATTGATAAATAGACATCTAATGAGAAAAAATTAGGTCTATTATAAATTGTTGTAATGGGATTCCAAGTTTTGAATTTGTATATAGTATGGATTTATATTACAGCTCTGCACAGGTAAAAAATTCTGCCGGACGCGACACGCGCAACGTCGTGTCGCGCTCACGTTCAGCCGTGGGTTGCAGTTAATCCGTTATTGCATTGAGTCATTCGGCAAACGACGGGCGTTACTCTCTCCATGGCTTCCCGTTGATATATGATTTCAGACGATTGGAATATTCTGCATGAAGTTTTGCGTCAGATGTTTCCTTTTTGAGTATCTCTATCGCTTCGGTCTGTGTTTCGACCGCTTCTTTGAATAGTCCAGCTTCCGCGTACGATGCGGCGAGAGTATCAAGATGAAATCTTCCCTTGCTGAGTTTGACTGCGGTTGTTGCGAGATCGATTGCTTTCTTGCCGTCTCTGATCTTATCGTCACGGCATGTGGCGAGGATCCATGCGATATTATTGTATATAACAGAATTATCGGGATCAATATCGGCGGCTTTCTGATAATCGGATAGCGCACCGACGAAATCATTCATTAATGTTTTTGTGAATCCTCTACAGAAATACGCGTCGCCGTATTTTGGATTTTGCTCAATAGCCTTGTTGTAATCCGCGAGCGCCTTGGAGTACTCTTTCTTGCTCCTGTACGCGTTTCCCCTGTGGTTGAATGCGGCAAAGTGGAGTGGATTGATTTCAATGACCTTGTTAAACTCATCTATCGATTTGTCGTATTCATCCATAAGAAATAAGGTTAGTCCGCAGTTAAAATGAAAGTATGCGTTGTAAGGTTCGAGTGTCGCGGCTGTTGTAAAATCGTTGAGCGCATTTGTGTACTCACGTTTTGACGCGCTGATCATACCGCGATTACTATATGCATCCGCATATGAGGGATTCAGTTCGATTGTTTTGTTGAAGTCGTCGAGAGCTTTGACCATGTCGTTCTGACTGTAATACACCAATCCGCGGTTGTTGTATGCGTGTACGTGCTTCGGATCAATTTCAATTGCTTTGTTAAAGTCCGAAAAAGCCTTGTCTGCCTGATTCTTTTTCACATAAACCAACCCGCGATTATTATACGCAGTTGCGTAACGTGAAGATATCCGAATTGCGTCGTTGAAATCCTGAAGTGCCCGGTTATAGTCATTTGTGATATAATATGTCCATCCCCGGCAATTGAATGAGTATGAATTCTCAGGATCTATACTGATTGCACTGGTGTGATCGGCTATCGCAAGATCATATTTCTTCAGGTCAAAGTAGGTGAGCCCCCTGTTGTTGTATGCCATGGAGTATTTCGGATCGAGTCCGATCGCAGTGGTATAGTTGTCAATCGCACTGTTGAAATCTTTTCTGATTCTGAAAACATTGCCGCGGTTGTTGAACGCCATTACGTGACGAGGATCAATTTCGATAGTTTTGTTGTAATCTTCAAGCGCATTGTCATAATCGCCGGTACCATAATATGCTACGCCGCGGCTGTTGTACCCCATGGTGAATCGGGGATCAATATCGATTGTTTTCGAGAACTCAACGATTGCCTTATCGGATTTATCCGCATAATAATAGATGAGTCCCAGATTGTAATGCGCATTAAGATGATCAGGATTAAGTTCTATTGCTTTCAAATAGTCTGCCAGCGCTTTCCCTGTTTCGTTTATTTTTCGGTATGAATTCCCTCTGTTGTTAAATGTATTCGCGTCGGCAGGATCGAGTTCGGCTGATTTCGTATAGTTAGCAATCGATTCAGCGTATCTGCCTGTATCATAATAGACAAGACCGATATTGAAATATGCGTACGAATATTTTGGATTGAGTTCAAGTGCCTTGCGGTAATCGGCAAGTGCTTTGTCATTCTGGTTTTTACAGTAATACGCGAGACCTCTATTGTTGTACGCGTCGGTATATTTAGGATCCAGTTCAATTGATTTTGTGTAATCGAAGATCGCGCTGTCGAAATCTCCTTTTTTGTAGTATGCGTGTCCGCGGCTCAGTATAAAAACCGCATCTGACGGATCAAGGGTGATTGCACGGGTGTAACTCTGGATTGAGCTGTCTAATTGGCCGAGCGCCTTAAGCGAGTTGCCCAAATTCCAGTGTGTGATTGAATCAGAAGGTTTAAGTTCAATGGCTTTGGTGAAATCGATACGTGATTTTTCGAACTCGCCATTTCTGAACAAGGCAAGTCCGCGGTTGTTGTATGCGTCAGCATAAGACGGTTCGATGGCGATGGCTTTAGTGTATTCAGACGCTGAAGAAGCAAATTCGCGTGTGTCATAATATACAAGTCCCCGGTTGAAAAACGCGGGAGCGTTTTTAGGATTGAGCTCAACTGCTTTCGTAAAATCGGCGAGAGCCTTGACGTTGTCCTTCATTTCAAAATACACAAGACCACGGTGATTATACGCATAATCAAAACGTGGGTTAAGCTCTATGGTTTTCGAATAATCCGCTATTGCCTTCGGGAAATTCTTGATTATCCGTAATGAGTTAGCCCGATGAAAATAATAAAGATGTTTCGTCGGATCAAGGCCGACAGCTTTTGAGAAGTCGTCAATTGCTTTATCGTATTGTTTCAGACGATCATATAAAAGACCGCGGTTATCGAATGTGATCGGATCTGACGGATTGAGTTCTATCGATTTAGAGTAATCGGAGAGTGATTTATCCAATTCGTTTTTAGCGGAGAAGCAAAGCCCGCGGTTGCAGTACGCATAGGAGTTTGCGGGGTCAATTTCTATTATACGTGTAAAATCGGTGATCGCTTTATCATACTCATTCCTGTCATAGTATACAAGTGCCCGATTGATGTATGCGAGTACATACGTACTGTTATACTCAATTGCTTTCGTGAAGTCAGCTAGTGCTTTGTCTGTTTCATTGATTCTTTTGTAGGTATTCCCTCTGTTGTTGAATGCGATTGAGTCAGTCGGCTCGAATTCTATAGCTTTGTTATAATCGGCCAGGGCTTTGTCGTATTGCTGCATGATCGCATATGTATATCCGCGGTTGCTGTACGCGTATCCGAATTGCGGATTGATTTGTATTGCTTTTGTATAATACAACACAGCTTCATCATTTTTTTCGAGTTCAATGTATACGTTTCCGATGAAATACAACGGCCGGGGGTTGGCCGGATCAAGTTTCGCCGCCTTGCTGAAATCTTCAATCGCTCCCGCGGAGTCTTTAATTTTATACTTTGCGATGCCTCTTGAAATGTACAGGTCTCCGTTATCAGGCGCGTTTTCGATCTGGAGAGTCAGTCCTGTTATCTCGCGTTCAAGCTCCTGGGGGGAAGGATTCTTGCTGTCATTTTCAGAGTGAACGGATTCTGCCGCGCTCTGGTTTACAGTCGCTGTTGAAATGAATGAACATACGATGACGGCTGAGAATGCGAGTGCTGATACGAATGCGAATGTTTTTATCTTCATAAATATCCCTTGAATCTGAATGGTCTGCCGCGAGACGGAACCAGCGTTTTATTTTTTTGTATAATGGAAACAGCGGATACGTAAAAAGCAATTTCTTTTTTCTTTAGGATTATCTTTGTATTGTAAAGGAAAAAGGGGGAAATTGAACAATGATTATATCCCTCGGTCATATTATTCCGGGCAATAAATTGCAGCTCATACGTTTTGTATCAGTCATATATGCGGAACTTTGATCCATTTACCTGAACACAATGAGTACCGTATAAATTATTAATCCGAGTACAACAATAAATATATTCACATCACGAATGAGTTTCAGTGAGTACCTGACAGACGTGCGCCCTCCATTCCAACTGTTGATGAAGACGACTCCGTTTATAACAATCCATATCATTACAAATGCCAGGACTATTGTCATGGAAGCACCTCCGTATCGGATTTTTCGAACGAAAGTATTTTTTACGCAAACATTATTCAATGTTTTCTGATTTGTATAATTGAAAAAATGATATCGTTTGTCGGGGTATACGGCATGCGACAATTGTGATATGGAAGCCGGCAGACACGCTAAAGTGATCGGTTCCAAATCTGCATGATTAACTACGTATGTACAAAAAGTCCGTTCGTCCTGAGCCCGTCGAAGGGTGAACCATAAGGGATTGGTTCAGAACAAGAATCTGGAAGGATGAGCGGGTTGATCATAAATAGCCGGAAACAAACCTGCGTGGTTCACCCGTTCGACTGACATAGACGTTAGCGATTACATGCTCAGGGCGAACGGGGAAGGTGGATAAAGTGCAATTGCGCGTTCGACTGACATGGGCGTTAGTGGTTACATGCTCAAGGCGCGAATGGTATATGCTGATTGTGAACATATTAAATCCGTTCGCCCTGAGCTCGTCGAAGGGTGAACCTTTTGGGATTGAATCAGAACAGGGATTTGACAGGAAGAACAGGTTGATCATAAATAACCGGAAACAAACCCCCCGTGGTTCACCCGTTCGACTGACATAAACATTGGCGATTACGTGCTCAAGACGCGAACGGTATAATGTGCTTGTCAATGTATGAAGCCCATTCGGCTGACATTGGTGTTAGCAATTACATGCTAACTGTGCAAGCAGCAGAGATGATATTACGCATGTGAACTTTTCTTTCCGCCGAAAACGCAGATTCCGAAAACGATTGATGATACGGCACAGACGGCAAAGCAGGTGAGGAAGGCGAGAATATATCCGCCTGAATGGCCGGTGGTGCTTGTGTACGCGGTGATAATCACTCCCGCGATAAACGGACCCGATGAATGTCCGACATCCATGATGGCGCTTAACGCACCCATTGCGCTTCCGAGCGAATCCTTGCGGGCGACATCAGCGACATACGTTGATGTCGCGACCGTGGCAAGGGACATGCCGAGACCGAAAATCACGCATATTCCGATTATTACAACTGAGTTTGTGAATAAGGGAAGTGCCGCGATTGAGAAACCAAGCACCGCCATTCCCGCGATGATCTGAATTCTTCTGTCGGTTGAGTCGGATAGTTTACCGAAGAAGGGTTTGCTTACCGCGATCGCGAGCACCTGCAGGGAAAAGATCGTTCCTATCATATAGGGGGGATAACCCTGAGAGGCGAGGAGTATCGGCAGATAAGTTTCGAATGCGCCGAAGGTGAAATAGATCGACATCTCCACAAAAGACGTTCCCAGGAGTTTTCTGTGCGAAAGAAAATCAGTAATCGCTCGTACGAAGTCACGTACCGAAAGTTTTTTGATTTCAGTTCCGTCTTTGTCGCGCGGTACGGAGATTGACAGGAAGAGGACGGGCAGTGAGACGATGAACACCGCCATGTATACAAACTTGTACGATGAGAATCCGTGATATACCGTGACAATTGAGAGAATCAATCCGCCGAGAATCGGCGCGAGCGTCCTGCCCGCGAGTGTCGCCGATGAGTACAGTCCCAGCTTGACTCCTTTTGTGTCAGGATATGCGTCACAGATTATCGCCGACGCCACAGGACCGAGGATCGCCGTAGCTATACCGTGGAAAAAACGAATGGGGATAAGCATCCATGCGCTTGTTACACCCAGGTAAAGCAGTGGAGCCGTGGTGAACACACAGGCTGCCGCTACGAGAAGCTTTTTCTTTCCTATCCTGTCCGCCAGGAATCCTATCGGAAAACTCAATACTATGCCCGCTATCGGCGATATCGCCGCTATGAGACCAATTACCGCTTCCGGTGAATTGAGTGACTTCGCGAACAGCGGCAGCGCCGGGTTCTTCGCCATGGTGGTCGAGAAGATTCCAAAAAATCCTATCGTTGAAAGCAGTATTATTATTTTCTCATTCGTGCCTTTTTGTGTCGTCATCACAGACCGCCTGTATGTTTATCGCTGTTTCTGCGCGCCTTTCCACCGCATCAGGAAGAATTCCTCGACGGTTTTTTCGCGGTAAGGACGTCCGAGAAATGTGTGCGTGCATCCCATGTACGCTCCGCACTCAAAGGGCTTCACTTTGTGAATCGTGCAGAGTCCCTCACTGTCGAGAAACACACATTCTCCTTTTTCGTCTGTGTAGTAATCGGGCGCTACTGATCCCGGTTCGGCCACAAACCGTTTTCCTTTCCGCTTCGCGGGAGCTAGCGCGTACACAGTCACGCCCTTATGTTTCATCGGAATCCGAACCAGATACTCTTTCTCGAGTGTCGGTATGTCTATTGCGAGATATGCCGCGAGCTTCGCCAGATCGTCCGGCACCAGTCGTCCGGGATCATTTTTGCACGCGCTTACGCATTTCTCACAACTGCATCCTGCCATTTTTTATAACCGTTCCTTTCCAACTAATATACTACAATTAGGAACCTTGTGTCGAGAGGTCAATAATAAACCTTTCCCTTTTGAGATGGATATACAAAAGTCCGTTCGTCCTGAGTCCTTCGATAAGCTCAGGACAGGCTCGTCGAAGGATGAACCACTAGAGATTGGATTAGAACAGGGATTTGGAATTATGAGCGGGTTGATTATAAGTGACCGGAAACAAACCCGCGTAGTTCACCCATTCGACAGACATAGGTGTTGGTGATTACATGCTCAGGGCGAACGGTTGGGATGGATTGGCGCGAATGGTATTGGCTGATTGTGAATAATGATGTCCGTTCGCCCTGAGCCCGTCGAAGGGTGAACCACTAGAGATTGGATTAGAACAGGGATTTGGAATTATGAGCGGGTTGATTATAAGTGACCGGAAACAAACCCGCGTAGTTCACCCATTCGACTGACATAGACGGTGGTGGTTACGTGCTCAGGGCGAACGGTTATGGTTGATTGGTGCGACAATATCTGTAAATGTATGAAGTCCGTTCGCCCTGAGCTCGTCGAAGGGTGAACCATGAGGGAATGGATCAGAACAAGCTTAACGCATAATATAAATAATACAGATGGAAGTGAGTAGTGTCTCGTATGTATTATTGAAGGATAATTGCAAATGTCATATTGGGTTTATATTTTGAAGTGTAATGACGGAAGTTATTATACCGGGCATACGGATCAAATTCAGAAACGTATAAATGAACATCATGAAGGCGTAGCATCTGGTTGTTATACTAAAACCAGACGGCCGTTTGAGGTGGTGTTCCAACAGGCGTTCCCGACAAGGATAGAAGCCTTATCTGCTGAACGGAAAATTAAGGGTTGGTGTAGAAAGAAAAAAGAAGCATTGATTGCAGGGAATTGGCAAGAAGTGTCCCGATTATCAAAATCGAAGAGTAACCAGAAACAAACCCTCGTGGTTCACCCGTTCGACTGACATAGACGGTGGTGATTACGTGCTCAAGGCGCGAACGGTAGTGGTGGATTGGTGCGAACAATATTTGTAAATGTATGAAGTCCGTTCGCCCTGAGCTCGTCGAAGGGTGAACCACTAGAGATTGGATTAGAACAGGAATCTGGAATGATGAGCGGGTTGATCATTAATAACCGGATACAAATCCGCGTAGTTCACCCATTCGACTGACACAAATATTGGTGATTACGTGCTCAGGGCGAACGGTTAAGATGGAATGGTGCGAACGATATCTGTAAATGTATGAAGTCCGTTCGCCCTGAGCTCGTCGAAGGGTGAACCATGAGGGAATGGATCAGAAGAGGAATAAAAAAAACCATCCTCGCGGATGGTTTTTTTTGAATTTCGGGAAACTTATTTTCGTCCGCAATGATCAAGAATAATGTTGAGTACACGGCGTACAGGTTCAGCGGCGCCCCAGAGGAGCTGATCTCCGACGGTGAAGGCGGTCAGGTATTCAGGACCGATGTTCATCTTGCGGATGCGGCCGATCGGAACGGTAAGGGTGCCCGATACGGCGGCAGGTGAAAGATCTCTGACCGAGTCAGCTTTATTGTTCGGAACAACCTTAACCCAATCATTTCCCTTTGCGATGATATCGACGATTTCATCGAGCGGCGCGTTCTTCGTGAGTTTGATGGTAAGACCCTGAGAGTGGCATCTCATCGCGCCGATGCGTACGCATGCGCCGTCAACGGGAATCTCTTTCGCGGGCATGATGATTTTGTTCGTTTCGGCGTATCCTTTCCATTCTTCCTTGCTCTGACCGTTCTCCATCTCTTTGTCAATCCAGGGGATGAGTGAGCCCGCGAGCGGCGCGCCGAAGTTTTCAGTCGGCATTGATTTGTCGCGGAGTACCGCGCTCACTTTGCGGTCGATATCGAGAATCGCCGACGACGGATCAGCGAGTTCGTTTTTTACACAGTCGTGAACAACGCCCATCTGAGAGATGAGTTCGCGCATGTTCTTCGCGCCCGCACCCGACGCGGCCTGATATGTCATCGATGAGATCCATTCCACGAGATTCGCGTGGAAGAGTCCGCCGAGCGCCATCAGCATGAGACTCACCGTGCAGTTTCCGCCGATGTAGTCCTTTATGCCGTCTTTGAGCCCTTTGTCGATCACATGTCTGTTCACGGGATCGAGTACGATGATGCTGTCACTCTCCATGCGGAGTGTTGACGCCGCATCGATCCAATAGCCTTTCCATCCTTCACTGCGGAGTTTCGGGTACACTTCCTTGGTGTAATCTCCGCCCTGACACGTCACGATGATGTCGAGTTTTTTGAGTTCGGTTGTATCAAACGCGTTTTTAAGCGTACCGGTATCCTTACCGATATTCGGCCCCTTTCCGCCCGCCTGCGATGTCGAAAAGAAGACAGCGTCAAAACCCTTGAAGTCTTTCTCCGCGATCATGCGTTCCATAAGAACAGATCCGACCATTCCCCGCCAACCGATAAACCCGACAACCATGGTGTGTACCTCATTATATTAAAATCATTTCCGTTAATACGGAAAAGTTGCGTAAGTTAATTGTGAAGATAAAAGTCCGCACACGTAAATTTCGTCAACACAAAAGAATGAAAGTTGAAAAAAGCGCGTATCTTGAATATCAGTATATGCGGAAAAATTTGCGCTTGCTCATGATGTTCCGTGATATAAAATGGATTCTACCGGAGGAATAATGAAAACTATACTCTGCTACGGAGATTCGAATACATGGGGATATAATCCTGAATCAGGTACGCGATTTGCCGCTGATGAACGTTGGTGCGGTGTTATGCGTGCCGAGCTGGGCGGCGGGTATCAGGTGATCGAGGAAGGTCTCTGCGGACGTACCACGGTATGGGATGATCCGATTGAGGGAGAGCATAAAAACGGCAGACGGTGCATCCTTTCCTGCGTCGAGACTCATTCTCCGCTTGATCTCGTTATTATCATGCTCGGTACAAATGATCTCAAGTACCGTTTTTCCGTGCGGGCCGATGACGCCGCACGCGGCGCTGGAACGCTCGCGCGTATCGTCAAGTCAAGCGGAACCGGAAGGGGCGGTGTGTCGCCGGAGGTTCTTCTCGTCGCGCCGCCGTCGTTCGCGTCTCTCGAGGGAACAAAATTCGCTGATATTTTTCACGGTGGAGAGGAGAAGTCTCTCCGCTTTGCCGAAGCCTTCCGCGCTTCAGCGGATGAGTGCGGTGCGTACTATTTCGACGCGGGCTCTGTCATTAAAGCGAGTGTAACGGACGCCATTCATCTTGAATCCGGCATGCATCGTATTCTGGGAAACGCTCTCATTCACGAAGTGAAGCGGATTGTCGGATAACGCTGATTTACGGCTCAGTTTTATCCGGATCTGAGAAGTCCGCGTTGATGAAGCGGTACGACGCGAGGACTGAACCGATGAGGACGAGATTGTATACCGCGTCTTCAACAGGAATGGTTCCCAGCCGGATACCGGATATATGCTCAGGATTGTATGATATAACCGGTAATGAAGTGAGAACTCCGTTCACAATCACAAAAGGGATAATGACAATCAGCATTGAAATCCAGTAATTCGCGTCGGTGAGAGTGCGGTAGAAAAGCGTTCCTCCCAGCGAGAAGAAAATTCCCGCTGAAACGAAAACTACCGCGGTGTATTCTCTCGGCCAGACGAGGATTGCCGTCAGAACTGCGGCGGCGGAGATCGCGATAAATACGAATCTCGGAATATTCAGACGGCGCGGTCTGATGAAATAGCTTACGCATTCGAGAATAAAGACGCAGCTGAACGGGATACAGATGAAGAAGAGCATCTCCTCGATAGGAAGCCCGAGCACGCGTATTCCGTATACATGTTCAGGATTGAATCCCCAGTGTCCGCGTGAAACAGCTATCATGTCCCAGACTATGAAGACAACCGCTGTCGGAATAATTGAAATGAACACGGCCGGCCATTTCGAGAAATAAGACACCCTTCGTTCAAATGAAAGAAGAACCGGGAACAGTACAGTCAGAAAGTTGACAAGAACATATATCTTCAAATCGTTCCTCCCGCGTCTTTGATCATTTCTTTCGCGATGACTTCTGATGATATTACCGTCATCGGGACGCCGACGCCGGGGTGTGTGAATTGTCCGGTATAGTAGAGGCCTTTGATTTTTTTGGAACGATGAGGCGGACGGAAGATCGCGGTCTGTCCGATCGTATGAGCGATTCCGAGCGCGCTTCCTTTCAGCGCATGATAGTCATCCGAGAAATCATTGATTGAGTATATCCTCTTCACCACGATTCCATCATGAATGTTGATGCCGGCTGTTTTCTCGATATGAGCGATTGTCTTGTTGAAATATTCCTCCCGTATTTCCGGCGTATCGGGAAGTCCCGGCGCGATCGGTACCAGAAGGAACAGATTCTCGCAGCCCTCGGGAGCAACACTGGCGTCAGTGCGTGAAGGGGCACTGAGATAGTAGCATGGATTATCCGGCCACGAGGGTTTCTTGAAAATCGTGTCGAAGTGTCTGTCCCAGTCATCCGCGAAGTAAAGGTTGTGATGGGAGAGCTGACCGATTTTACGATCGATGCCGAGGTACGCGATAAACATCGACGGAGCCACGACACGTTTATTCCAGTACCGTGAGCTAAAGCTTCGGTCGTTATCGCTCAGAAGAACGGTTTCCGCGTGCGCGTAATCGGCGTTGACCAGACAGGAATCAGCGGGATACTCCCCGTTATTCGTGACGACTTTCTCGAATTTGCCGTTATGTGTCACAATTTTTTCAGCTTCAGTATTGTAGCGGAATTCGACACCGAGAGATTCCGCGAGTTTAACGAAAGCATCGACGACACTTCCGATACCTCCGTGCGGATAAAATACGCCGAGTGAAAGGTCGACGTGCGACATTATCGAATAAAGCGCGGGTGCGTTTGCGGGGCTATTGCCGAGAAACACTACCGCGTACTCGAGAATCTGTTGTGCGCGTTTATCCGAAAAATAACGGGACACGAATCTGCCAAGCGAATTGTGAATGCGGAGTTTGAGACCCTCGGTTATCATGCGGCGGTTGATGAACTGGAAAATGCTCCGGTAATCAACATAAAGGAATTCGTTGAGCGCGACGTCGTATTTGTATTTCGCCCCCGCGAGATATTCTCCGAGTTTCTTTCCGCCGCCAGGCTCGAATGATTCGAACAGCGATGAAGTTTCAGACAGTCGCGGAGTGATTGTGACCGACGGATGTTTTTCGAAGAATACCTGGTAATAGGGATCAAGACGTATGAGGTTATAGTAATCGGAAGTCTTCTTGCCGAAATGAGCGAAGTACTTATCGAAAACCTCTCCCATGAGATACCATGACGGTCCCATGTCGAAGGTGAAACCCTTTTCCTTCCAGACCCTGGCTCTGCCTCCGGGAGATGAGTTCTTTTCAATAACAGTGACTTCCCATCCGCTCAAGGCGAGAAGCGATGCCGCGGTGAGTCCTCCGAATCCGGCACCAATGATTACCGCGCTTCTGTTTTTCATCCGATCTCCGTATTATGAATACATGTATTTAATTATTCGGGATCACATTATATTCGAATAACAAAGAGCTGTCGAATCAAATATTGTGGAATTTTTTCAGAAGAAAAATTTTATGTTTCGCGGCGAATTCTCCGAACCGCTCATAATCATCATGTGACTCGGAATCGGCGCCGCATATCTGAAGTACGTTGTCATTCCACCTGTACCAGAGGTGATGTATGTCGCCGGGGAGAGCTTCGGGTTCGAAGCCGTATCGTCGGGCGAGAAGACGGTAGAGTTCCTGATGGTTCGCCTCTCCTGTGATATACAGTACATCTGATTTCGTTATGGAAAGAGTCAGACGCCTGTATCCGTATTTGGGCGCGTCATCATGCACAAATGATCTGATCTGAAGATCCCTTGATCCCAGTTTGAGATCATACCCCTCACGCCGGAGCGCGGCGCGGAGTTCCGCGATCTCGGAACGGATGTCCCTGAGTATATCGCCGTTGCTTTGGTGGAGGATAATATTCGCGCGCCATACTTTGAATTCGAATTCATATTCTTCATCTTTGCCGATACGGCGCATGAACACTTCCGTATCATTGAGAAGCGCCCATATTGACGCGAATTCCTCGCGAAGGATGTTCAGAATATTGCGCATGGTGCATTGTCGCGTATAAGGGGAAAAAAGGGAAATGTTTTTCGGAGATTATTCGCGGGGAAAATGGAGCCGATAACAACGCATTATATGAGCGGAATCCGCGCGTCGATGTAGTGAATAGGCTTTATTCCCTGTTGAATGCGATCTTCGCGCCTATCGCGACAAGTGAAGTGCCGATCGCCGCGGAGATAACGCGGCCGAGACGTTTGCGGGCGAAGAGAGCCTTTATACGGTCACCTGCCGACGCGTACAGCATCATGCAGATAAACGTGACGGTGAGGGTTATTGATATCATGACCAGACCGCGAATAAAGGTCGTATGTGAACTGTCGATGAATTGGGGATAGAGCGCCGAGAAGAAGAAAATCGCCTTGGGGTTTCCTAGCGTGACAAAAAACGCTTCGCGGAAAAGGGACTTTCTTTTAATGCTGACGGCCGTTGGTTCATCGGGAACCAACCCTCCGCTTATTATGATACGAATGCCCAGATAGGCTAGATATGCGGCGCCGACGTACCGAACCGCCGCAAAAAGAATCTCGGAACTAGCGAGTATCGCACCAAGCCCGGCGATGGAAGCGGCGCTCTGCAACAGCGTTCCGCAGACATTGCCGAACGCTGACGCGAGTGCGCGTTTTCTTCCGTACCGGATACCGTGGTCGAGTGCGCACAGCATACTCGGCCCAGGTGTTACCGATGCGATGAAGACGGTTGCCGTGAATACGGCGATGAACGTAAGTGTCACCGAAATATTCCTAGTACACTTTTACAAAAAGAAGTATTGTCACGAAGATCGATGTGACCAGCGTGAGCAATAGTGAGAACACGAATGCGGTTCTGATCACCTGCGTTTCAGCTCCCATTTTATCGATAGATGCCGCGGCATTCTGGAGTTTCGCCGGTGAGATGACACTTGCGAGTCCGCCGCCGAATGCGAGTCCCGCGGTGATTATGATAAGACCGGTGATTTCCATGTTGAGATTTTTCGCGGTCGACAAAGTGTACTTGCCGAACATCGCGACTGTTGACGCCTCACTGCCGGTGATGAATCCGCCGAAAAGACCTATAAACGCGACGACGCTGCCGTATGCGTTTTGGAAGAAATTCGCTGAATAGTCGGCGAGAACTTTCACCATGCTCGGGACTTCGAATGTTTTGGTGGTCATATTAAATCCCGACATGTTCATCACTTCACCGATTGCGAAGAAGATCGCGGCGGAGAACACGGGGCGCGGGGCGCGGCGAAGCCATACGGCGACTGATTCCTTCATCTGCTTCACACTCGGACGGACAAGCGGGAGAGACACGATAATGCTCGCGAATATCCACGTGTATGCCTGCCAGAGAAGGCGGGTGTCGAGCGGTTTCCCGTCGGCGGTGAGACCCGTGATCGGAAGCTTCATTTCACGATAGAGGAAATTGAACATGTCCTTGGGAACGTTAAGCGCAAGAATGATGACGACGAGAAGAATCCACGGGCTGAGGGCTTTCCAGAGAGGGTATTCCTTCGCGTACGCGATCTCTTCCTTCGTGAGCTTGCTTCGGTCGATGACCTTCTTCCCCTGAACTTTGAGAAACACAATCATCGCGATGATCACCGCGATACCGCAGAGAATACCTGTCAGCACCACGAGGTTGTCGAACCTGTTGGTTACATACGATACGCAACCGATAACTCCGCCGGTAATGAGGCAGGGGAGCCATCCTTCTTTTACCGCTTTCCATCTGCCCACGATCCAGAGCATGCAGAACCCGATCAGCGTTGATACGACGGGAAGGAACATGAAGAACACCATGCCCGCCTGAGAGAGCGTGATTTCATGTCCCGCTCCGAGGTATGAGTTCGCGATGTCGACGAAGACAACGATCGGCGCGCCGAGAAGGGCGTAGGTGCACAGTGAGTCATAACCGATCGCGGGGAGGGCGATTGCCATATAAGTCGAATATCCCATCGCGATAAGTATCGGAGGAAGAAGGGAAACCGGTGTCGCGCCGACCGCAACCATAAGCGTGCCGAAACCGATATTGATGATCATGATCTGCACCGCGCGCGAATCGCACGCGATAGTTTTTATGAAGATGATGATCCGCTTGAGCGCGCCGCTTTTTTCCATATAGGCCATCTGCAGAAGCGAGGCGGCGACTATAAGCGACACGGCGAACGAGCGGACAAACCCCGCGCCCGTTGATCGCACAATAACTTCGATTGAAGTATGAAAGGCGAATATCGCGACAATTGCGATGGCGATAAGACCGATAATGCCGCTGATGTCCGCGCTTTTCTTGAACACGATGAGCATGATAAGAATGACCGCGATCGGGAGCAGTGTGAGCAGTAGCAATCCGATGGACATAAAACCTCCGGTGAACGTTGTTTTAAAAGTGCGATTCTTTGTAGAGAAACAGATCAATTCTGTCAAGGGGAATCGGGACGGTTGGACGGTGAAACAGGTGAGGGATAAAAAAACCGCCCTGTAAGGGGCGGGTTTTTTGGATATGATTCATTCAGAGACTAAAGTTTCGTGTATGTGAAAGTCATCGTTAATGCTTGCCCGCTGAATCCGGAGAGAGTTACTCCCGAACTCCCGGTATATCCCTTCAGAGGAAACGAAGTCGTACTGGAGTAAACAGTGTAATTAGTGTTCGCTTTAGTAAGCGTCCCACTGCCCATGTAAGTGATTTGGGTGGATGGATTTTCAGAACAGAATGTATCTGTTGATTCTCCCTGTGAAGTCGGCACATCATTATTTTGATTGTCGTCAGTATTAAGAGCAGGATCTCCCCATAGCGAATTTCCGCCTGATTGAAGTACATTCACGCCATGAATTGTGTAGTAAGTGCCTGTAGAGGATACGTTTCCGTTCAGATAATTTCCGTTATTTAAGCTCCACCAGTCATCTATCTTTGTGACAAGAAGTCCCTCACCCGGCATATACTCGGTCCAACTTCCTGCCAGAAAAACTATGTTTTCGACAACCATGTACTGCTCGTAATCCGTCGAATAGAAGGTATCTGTATAAAGAGGAATTTTCACTGCTTCAAAGCTTGTATTTACATTCACGACACTGGTACTACCTGTAGTGGCGGGCTCAATGTATGTGAGCCATCCGAGTTTGTTTCTCTCCCATGCAAGAAGAGTTGCGGGTACATCTCCGTTGCCGATTGTGCCATTCCATGATCCGGATGCCATGAGACTCCAATTACCGACTCCTTCGGTTATCCCTGTGTAATCATAGAGATCCGGAAGGCCGAGAATGTGACCGAATTCATGACAGAATACACCGATTGTTGAGTCCCCCGGTTCAAATATATACTCAGCCTGCATGGAGTACTTACTGAAAGAAACTCCATCCGCGGATATGTCTTCAATATTCCACATATGCGCCCAGATATTATTGTCAGCATCATCTGAAGTTGTCTCTTCTCCCCGTCCCTGATGAACAATGATAACCCCATCGACTTGACCGTCTGAATCATTATCATATTTTGAGAAATCGACTGATGAATTCTTTTCATCAATGAGTTTCCTGACCGCTTCTGCCGTAAGAACATCTGGACGTGAATCATTACCGTATGTATCATTTGATCCGTAGTAGTCGTGGCTGTGTTCGGATGTATACGGTCCGTAAATATCAAATGAGAGATTCAATTTTCCGTCAGACATGTCCTGATAGTATTTTTTGCAGTTGAGAGTCAACCCCTCGCTGCCATCAAAAATATTCTGATAATAGGAGGCGGTGGAAATCGAATCAAAAAGAGCCGTGCCTGAAGTCTGGAATCCGCTTCTGCTCGAACTGCATCCTGGCGAACAAAAGAATATTCCCGGAATTATTGCGATGACAGTCGCTGCATGTGCGAAACGTTTTCGCCTTAATTCGGGGAGGGTATATGCAAGCCCCCCGAATATGGACAGAAAAAGAATAATACTTATAATGGGGGTTAGAGGCCATTGATTGCTGGAAGTTTCAGACTTTCCGTTGAACTGCATGAGGATTACGGGGATACTGAGGTTCCCCGTTGTTGCAGCTTTCTTGACTGACGCGTTGAGTGAGATGGTTTTTTTTGCCATTTTATTCTCACGTGCCATGAGTTCTGTGATCTTTTTACTGAATGTTCCGTTTTCTTTCCATTCCTTGATTATATCCGGGTGCGGTGCCACCGCAAATGCGTGTACGGGCAGTAAAATCGCCGCGGCGAGCATCATCCATTTCATGTGTTTCATTTAGATCCGCTCCTTTTCGCCGAGTGAATAGTGATCGCGTGAACATCATATCTGAAGTTTTTATCGGTGGGTGTGTTTCCCGTGTAGTTCTGGTTCTTCAGTCTTGATACGTTCCGTACATGTCCTCTGTCGATATCGTAATTCGCCAGTATGAGAAACGGTCTTTCGTTGTTGTTTTCCAACGACTGTTTCGCGATTTCGAACAGGTGTTCCATCGTGAGGTTCGCCGCGAAATTCTGGTACCGCTTGTTATTCACCGTGTTCTTGAATTTCCAGCGGATGACATTTCCGTTGGAAACTTCCACTTCCCAAATGCCGGACAGCGGAGAGAACGCCGCATATTTGAGGCGCATTGAGTAACGGACAGGCCCGGTGTCAGTCCATTTTTCAAATGCCGCCTCGTAGCGTTTTTTATCGCGAACGGGATCGGAGGCGTTCTCGGAATCTTTGTGAACGAATTCCTCGGAGAAAACCGATCCGGAAATAAGAATCATAATGGTAAGTGCGAATAGTTTTTTCATATGTATGAGAATCCCTTTTTGAAATTGTTTTAAAATGCGGATCACCGGCGGATCGGATAGAAAACCGAACGAACCGTCCCTCATGCGGCAACCGGATCGGGTGAAATATCAGTAGGAATTATAAGTGTCTTCAACCGTACCGAATGATATTGATCCGATACCTGTAATTTACTGTTTTGGTTATACCAATGTCAAATACAATAAATGACCTGAGTTGTTCACCCGTTCTATTGTACTAAATGATGTGATCAAGTGCTCAAGGCGCGAACCGAATTGATAGAGCGGTATTTGTGATCTGATGCGAATGGTGTTGTGCGGATGCACAAAAGTCCGTTCGCCCTGAGCTCGTCGAAGGGTGAACCATCACGGAATGACTCAAACAGGAATTTGTAAGGATGAGCGGGTTGATCACAAGTAGTCGTGAACAAACCCGCATGGTTAACCCGTTCGACTGACATAGACGTTGGTAATTATGTGCTCAGGGCGAACGGTATTTGTGATCTGATGCGAATGGTGTTGTGCGGATGCACAAAAGTCCGTTCGCCCTGAGCTCGTCGAAGGGTGAACCATCAGGGAATGACTCAAATTGAATAAGGAAAAAACAGTTATTCAAAGTGCCCATAAAACAAAACCACCTGAAGGCGGTTTTGTTTTATGGGAATTGGCTGATAATTTCCCGAATCAGTGTTTGAACGCGCGCTGTCCGGTGAAGACCATCGTCGCGTCATACTCGTTGCACGCTTCGATTGATTCAAAATCACGGATACTGCCGCCGGGGTTTACAATCGCGCGTATGCCTTCGCGGAGTCCCACTTCCACGCCGTCGCGGAAGGGAAAAAACGCATCCGATATCATCGTAGAGCCGGGGAGTCCGCCCTTCGCTTTTTTTGTCTCATTTTCAATTTCGGTTTTAAGCTCAGCGGGTTTTTCGCCTTTGTCAATGGCGAGCTCAAGTGATTTGAAGCTCATATTATTGCGTTCAAAACAGATCGCGTCGGAGTATTTCGTGTACGCTTTGAATACCGCGATTTCAGCGACGCCCACACGATCCTGCTCGCCGGTGCCTATTCCCACAGTCACGCCGTCTTTCACATAGAGAACCGAGTTGGAGGTAACACCCTGTTCGACGAACCATCCGAAGAGCATGTCTTCGTATTCGGCAGCGGTCGGCTGGCGTTTGACCGCATAACGCGTTCCCTTGTATTCGGTTTCCGCCGGCTTAAAGTCCTCTTTCGCGTTGATGATATTGAGCGGCGACTGCTGTATCACGATTCCGCCGTCGATGAGCGACTTGAAATCGAGAAATCTGCGTGAACGGAAATCGGCGAGTCTGTCGATTTGTGATATTCTCACGATGCGGAGGTTCTTGCGTTTTTTGAGGATATCGACCGCGCCGTCGGCGTAGTCGGGAGCGCAGACCACTTCAAAGTATTCATTCGAGATGAGCTCGGCGGTTTCTTTGTCGCAGGTGCGGTTGAGAGCGATGCATCCTCCGAACGCGGCGATGCGGTCCGCGCGGTACGCCTTGGTGAAGGCTTCGGCGAGCGAACTTCCGTACGCGACACCGCACGGATTGTTGTGCTTAACGATGATCGCCGAGGGTTTCGACATAAGGTATTTCATGATATTGAGCGCGTTATCGATATCGGTGAGATTCGTTTTTCCCGGATGCTTGCCGAACTGGATGAGATCGCTTTCGGTGATTCCTGATACAAGAGGATTTCCCGATTCAATAAAGCGGCATTCGCCGAGCGTGAGGTTTCCGTTTATGAGTTCATACAGCGCGGCTTCCTGTCCGGGGTTCTCTCCGTAACGGAGTCCTTTTTCTACGAGAGAGCCTTCATCCTCAAGCTTCCAGACGCGTTTGCGGTATACGAGTGTTGTCGGCCCGAAACTGATTTTCATTTCATCGGGGAAATGATCATCCATGATTGTGGTGTATGCTTTCTTGAGGTCGCTCATTCATTGCTCCTTTACGGGTTGTTGGCGCCGGTATAGAATACGACCCGGCGGACGGATGGAGGAAGACCGAACGGTGTTTCCCGCACATCGGCTTATTGCAGGAAAAAACATCGCTGATCGATGTCAATGAATAAACGGCTTTTCATACGGAGTTTGCGGAGGTGCCCGACCTGATCGCGGGTGAACGCGTGTATGATTGTATCATTATGTGCGTGAGGGTTCCTGAATTGTCTTCTCCGCCTGTTTCTCAGGCGCGCCTTTTCCTGATTTGAATACGATCGCGTGAAGTGACGCGATATCATTGCGGCTGAGTACGAAGAAGAATACCATGAGGGCGAAGTATACCGAAACAAGCACCGGTCCTGAACGGAATTCAAAGTGGTGAATGAGCGGCTCGAAAATAATGATACCACCTGCCGAGATTGCGCAGAGGACTTTGTTGACGCGGAATACGCACTTCAGGGACATTCCCAGTTTGAACTTCAGATACAAATGATATGCCGCGTAAAGAAAGATGTACGTACCGATGATTGAGATGACCGCGCCCGTTGCGGACAGAATCGGAACGAGAATGGCGGACGACGCGATCATGACGAGAAAGGCAGCGACTTCGATACGTACTTTGTCCTTCTGCCGTTCAAGAGCGATCATGATTGAATCGGAAACGGTGAATATAAAAGGGATGCCGAGTGAAACTATGCGGAGAAGCGGAACAGAATCCGCGTACTTGTCGCCGAACAGAATATTAATCAGCCTGTCGCCGAAAAGAAAAAATACAAGCGCGATATAGTAACCGCCGATCGCCATTATCCGTCCGTATGTGTCAAGCGCCTTCTGAAACAGATCGATTCTTCCATTGTCAATTCTGTAGAGAAGAGGAAGCAGTACGCGGGAGACGCTTTTGGGAAGAAACAAAAGAGAAGTGAAGAAGAGAATCGCGTTGCTGTAAATGCCGGAAACCGCCGTGCCCTGGATGATTGAAAGAAGAATTATTCCGACGCGCTGATACGCGTTTGAAAGCGTGGATGAAATTCCGAACGGGATACTTTCTTTAAGAAACGAGATGGTGAATGATCCGCTGAACTCCGGACGGCGTTTAGCGGTGATAAGAATTACGGACAGTACAATCACGATCATGACGAGCGCCGCCGCGAGACGATAGGTAAACAGTGAGTACATTCCCCTGTCGTAATACACCGCGGCCGCTGATACCGACAGAAGAAGGATACTGAACGCGGATTTACACAGAGTTGAGAGTCTGAACAATCTCCGCGCGTCAAAGTAATCAAAAAATGTTTTGAGATAATCACTGCAGAGTCTCACTCCGCCGAAGATAAGCGTCATGATAACGGCGGCATGCGGATAACCGGAAAAGGCGAGACCCGCGCTCAGCGCGCCGTAGGTGCATATCGTCAGCGCGCTTTTGAGGACGATTACGGTTCCGGTCACGCGGGGAATGCTGAGTATTCCGGAAGAAACCGCGCGGATGAAATTCTGGTTGATGCCCACGTCGCAGAAGGCGATTACGAATGTGGCGCATCCGGTCGCGGTCATATATTCGCCGTAATGATCAAGGGAGAGATAACGCGCGGCCATCATGTTGATTATGAAAAATACCGCGTTGTCGAGGATGTTGGCGCCGGTTACGATTATTGAATCGAACAGGATTCTTTTTTTTGCGTTTTGAGACATGTATATGACATCCGGAAATGAAACTTGAAAAAGTCGGGAAACATTCATGTGTTAATTCGCTTTGCGCAAGGACCAAAACATTTCGTAGACTGATTTGGCTGACGCGACGCGGTTAATTCAGTTTGAATGATCCACATGGAATATACGTTTGAGCTGGATGATCATCAATACGCGCAATAATAATTTCTGAAGATTTTAAAAAAAACGCGGATGAACCTGATATCGGATGATGCGTGAAGATGAAAGTATATGCGGAATGTGTTAAACCTCCGGGAAACCCGGATAGTTAATTTATTGACCTGTCATGGTTCCTGCTTTGAGGCGAGAACCGCGCTGATGGTCTGTGAGAGTTCCTCTATGCTGAACGGCTTCACTATCACGCCGCTGAATCCGTAGTCACCGTAGTTTGATATGACGGGATCATTCGAGTATCCGCTTGATACAATGGCTTTGCACGCGGGATCTATTTTTCTTATCTCGGCGACCGCGTCCTTCCCTCCCATGCCTCCCGGAATGGTGAGGTCCATTATCACGAGATCAAACGGGATGTTTTTCGCGCATGCCGTCCGGTACATGTTGACGGCTTCTTCTCCGTTGAATGCGCAGTGTACTCTGTATCCGAGGCAGTCGAGTATGGATGCGACAACATGCTGAACTGATTCATCATCATCCATGAGAAGTATTTTTCCGGTGCCGCGTATTATCTCCCGTGTCTCCGCTTTTTCCTGCTGCTGAATGGTTTTCGCGGCCGGGAGGAGAATCGTAAACGTGGTTCCTTCATTGGGGACGGATCTGACGGACACATGCCCTCCGTGGTTCATGATTATGGATGAAACCACCGCGAGGCCGAGACCTGATCCGGTTTCTTTTGTGGAGAAATACGGATCGAAAATATGGGGAATGTTTTTTTTGGGAATTCCCGCCCCGGTATCAGATATTGAAAGGCGGACAAAATTTCCGGCGGGGATATCGGCTCCGACGGATATGATTGTATCGATTTTATTGGTGATTCTGCCGCCGTCTTTCATCGCTTGAAGGGCATTGATTATGATATTCTGAATAACCTGCGATATCTGTCCGCGATCGGCGGATATCGGCGGAATATTATCCGCAAACTCATTCCTGCAGACGACATTTGATCCGCGGAGCGCGAAGCTTGATGATTCTTCAACGATCTCCTTGAGTGATATCATTTCACGGGAAGGCGTTCCTCCCTTGGTGAACGACAACAGCTGCTGCGTGAGTTTCTGCGCGCGGAACGCGGCCTTCTCTGCGTCGGATACGAGTTTAGCGGATTTTTCTTTGTCATCCGCCCGCATTTTCGCAAGTGAAAGGTTCCCCGTTATACCGGTCAGGATATTGTTGAAATCATGCGCGATTCCTCCCGCGATGATTCCGATTGATTCGAATTTCTGTCCTCTGCTCAGCTCTCTCCCGATTCGGATTTTTTCCGTAATATCTTTGAGGATGAGAACGCATCCCGCCATTGTCCCGACGATTGATGTTACGGGGACGCAGAGCGTCTGGACTGTGCAGGCATTTCCGTTTCCGGCGGAAATGACAACCGGAGTGACTGAATCGATTGTACGGTTCTCCGACAGAACTCTTTTTACGGGGCTTTCGATCGGCGCTCCGGTATTCGTATCATGAAGTATGATTACCGAGTCCGCCTGTTTACCTATGACATCTTCGATTGACAGGCCGGAAAGCGCCGCCGCGCGGTCATTGAAACGGACGATTGTGCCCGCTGAGTCGATGACAATTATCGCGTCATCAGTGGCCCGCAGCACCGCGGAAACGAATTGCCCCCTTTCCTGAATTTTGGACTGCAGAATGAAGTTATTCAGCGCGTCCGTTAAACGCTGTGCGATATCCCTGAGGAGTTTCATTTCATCATCAGTCCATTTACGCGCGGGATCGCTCTGATTGACGCCGAGAAGCCAGTCTCCGTCAGCGGCGGAGTGCAGGGCTATAACCATCTGGGATGAACTGTCCTGCTCAATGGACGAAGGTGACGGGAATTCGTTATCCGCGATCGGAGTCTTCGACGCGGCGGCCCGGGCGAAGAGATCGGCGATAACGGGAGTAATGGTTCTGTCCGCGTCGACCGTGAATGATATCGCATGATTCGGCGCCGTGTTGATCTGCATATAGTGCCAGGTCGGCGAAGCCGGATCGCATGGGTAAATAATCCATGCGCGGTCGCACTGAAAAATTCTGCGTACTTCACGGATCAATGTTTTAATGAGTACGCTCTTTTCCATCGGCGATGATGTCAGCTGGCTGATCTTGTCCACCGATACGAGGTGTTTGACGTACTGCCGGATGATATGCTCGGATTTGACGCGCGATGAAATGTCTTCGACGATACCGATTCCTCCGGAAAGAGATCCTTCCGCGTTATGAATAAGTGCGCCGCTGAAGGAGATGTTGATGGTGTTTCCGGATGTGATCGTGTGATATTCACCTTCCATTTTAACAGGAAGATTATTTTTTGTTTTTTCAATAATCTGCTGAATGAGCGGATCGGTGATTGACGTGAGATCGGTTCCGACGATCAGTTCCCGTGAGCTTTCCATGATTTCCGTAAATCGTTCGTTGCATTCAGTTATGCGGAATGTTCCGTCGAATCGGAAAATCCCCACCGGAGAATGCAGAAAGACATGGCGGTACCGTTCTTCGCTTTCGATAACGGCTTTCTCCGCTTTCATGCGATCGGTAATATCGGTGATGAAGTCAAGCAGTGCGGGTGCATTGTTCCAGTTTATCGGTGATGAGCTGTCCTCTATCCACAGCTCGCGGCCGCCGCTGTCAATGACGCGGAAAATACTGTGATGAGGAGTATCATTACCCGCAATGCGGTCCGCGAAAAGTGTGGTGACGCGGTCACAGTCATCGGGATGAATGATGGTTGTTATGGGGTATGCGTATAGTTCATCAAGAGAGTATCCCGTGATATCAACCATTTTGGGATTGCAGAAGACGAGCTTTCCGTTTTGAACGATGAAAATTCCTTCATTGGCTTTGTTGACAACAGTCTTGTACCGTTCGCCTAGATCAAGAAGAATCTCTTCGAGAGTTTTTCTCCTTGAGATATCCATGATGACGCCGACAAGACGAAGCGGTTTACCGGACGAATCACGTGTGACAATCCTTCCCTTATGGCAAACCCATCTCCATGTATTACCCTCTCCCTTGACGCGGATTTCGGCTTCGTATGAAGAACGCTTTCCTTCGCAGTAGTCGTTCAATAGGCGGAGGATGTGGTCCCGGTCATCGGGATGGATGACTTGCGACATTTGAGTACGCGATGCGGCGGGAGTTTTCGCGGGAAGCCCCAGCATCTCAAGGCAGCGGGGACTGCATGTGATTGCGTCCTTTTCAAGATCCCAATCCCACACTCCGTCGCCGGTCGCGTCAAGGGCGAAGGAGAAAAGCTCTTCCTTCAGAGCGGTATCTCTGGAAATGGCCGAGATCTGCTCTTCCGCGTCGAAACGATCGAGAATGATTCCGACCGTGCGAGTCGCGAGTCCTATCTGCGCGCGGAGGTGCGCTTCTATATCAAAATGTATGTCAAAACCGATGTTAACCGTACCTATGACTTTCCCTTTTGTATATAACGGAAAGGCTGCGATCTTCGGGATTCTGTCCTCGCTGATGATATCGGAAATATCGGGGTAATCCCCCATGTTGAAGATGGTGATGTTTCCCGAGGCCAGACGTTTGATCAATGGAGAATCATTCATTGTAACGACCGATACGCGTTCCTTCACCGCGTCGGAAAGGTTCACGCTGAACGCGAGACGGGCGGTTGAGCTTTCAGGTTCAATGAAATATATCAGACCGAGATTCGCCTTGAATGTTTGTACGAGCAGTTCGAGCGCGGCCGCGAGAAACGAATTCCTGTCGTGAGCGGAGTTTCCCGTTTCGATGAGGGAGAATACTAAAGCGGAGTCTCCTTCCGGCGATGAGTGAATGTCAAATTTGATGCTTTCCATTGTAATTGTCTTTTATGTATATGCACACGGAAGATGTTCCGCAGAGTGAACGGCCGCGCTCATTGTTGAGAGAGACGGCGGATCAGATCCGCAATGTTCCGTGAAACAGTTCCCCCTGATTTCAGAATAAAATATTCAACCTGGAGGTTGACCGCCGCTCCTTCGTTATCCGACGCGAGACGGAAGTCGGTCCGTATACCTTCGATGCGTTTTTCTCTGGCGCACGCGTATCCTATTTCCGCGGAAGTTCCGCTGTCGACATCAGTGCCGTCGAGAACCGCGGCAAGCGCGTCGCATCTGTCGATCGCGCGCGCGTTATTTTCACCGATTATGGCATTGGCCTTTCTGAAAAGTTCAATTCTCCGCAGCCTGTCTGTTTCCGCCTCGGCCGCGCGGATATATTCCGGATCGGTGAGAGCCCACGGGTCGAGTATCGTGTGTCCCGCTGAAGTAAGAGCGGGAATAAGATTATTATACAGATAGAGTCTTCCCGGTTCGGAGAATCCGAGCGGGGACGCGAGGTAGATTTTCATTTCACCGCTCCGAACTTGACCGCACCGATGAGCGCTTCGATGTTGGGGATAATGGTCTCGCCTTCGCGGCGTCCCCGGACGGGTAACGCGTTGAATGACTTCATCAGCTCTTCATTTCCGGACGCGCCCGCGGGGTATTCCGAATACTGCGCGGTATAAAGCGGCACGGAGAGTTTCACTGCCGATTTCGCCGCCTCCATAAGTCCGCCGTCCTTCGGTGTCTCGACGATAAAGACCGCGCGGGAGAGAGCGATTATACACCGGTTGCGCTCCATCGCGTGAAAAGCCGAGTACTCCTCGTCGGGACGGAAAGGTGAAAGAAGCAGAAACCGATCCGGGTCATAGACTGATATAAGCCGCGGGGATAATTGAAATGTGAAAAATCCGCATGGAAGAATTCCGATTGTCTGTCCGCCGCATTCGACCGCCGCCGCGTGCGCGGCGATTCCCGCGCCTTTGGAAAGTCCTCCCGCGACAGTGATATGATGCCGTGCGCAGTCGATTGCCGATTGGTGAATGATGCGGACGCCTTTCTCGGATGTTTCACTCGCGGAGAGGAGGGCGGCCGAATGTTCATTCGCGAGGCTGAAGTTGCCAAGTGAGTAAAGAACCGGCGGAGCGGCGTTTCCGAGCCGTTTCAGGAGAAGAGACGGGTATTTCTCCTCAAAGATGAATGTGGCGGATACTCCCGCTTCAACCATTTTGCAATATTCGTCGTCAATCGCGTCGAGATTCTTCCGCGCTTCATCAAAGCCTTTGTAAATCGCTTCGCCGAAGACGAATTCGTTGCGCAATTCAGCGTCACTGCATCCGAAAAGATCAGCGAGTGATATTCCGACCGACTGTATCGACTTGTGAATTTCGATAAGCGAAGCGCTTCCTATGCCGTGAGCGCGTTCGAGCGCGAGATAGTATCTGATATTCATGAGGATAACACTCCCGTCCGTGTGAAGAATTAATGCAACGAAAAAAAGTCTTGTCATCGCACCCCGCCGGACTTCAGATGTCGGATCATTATGAGGTGAGAGTATATGGGCTATCATGGTTTCCGCGATTCACTGTTCTGTTCTGTTTCTTCAATCCGCCGCACACTGGGGGGAAAGCGATTTTTTTCGCAGTCGGTAGAATCTCCGACGCTGTCCGAAATCTATGAAAACCTTTCAGTCGAAATTTCTTCGTTGAATAAGACCGGATCATTCCCTGTGACGGTGAAGGGCGATGATGTCGCGCGCCCCGTCGTGCATGTGCTTTCGTGGAAAGGAGACGGATATCCCGCGGTCATCTGGCATCATATAAGCGGTGAACAGCCTGTCGACGAGACGTGCCGCAAGGTTCTTATGAACCACAAACATCCTATCAACGCGAATATCATCCTTATTCAGGCGGCATATCATGAAACACCCGCCGCGTTCGGAGTATGCTCGCGCGATCTTCAGCTTTTCGCGAGAATGGTCGCGATATCAGCGCGTATTATAGAGGAGATTGTCGCTGATCTTTCGGAAAGAAAGATTCAGTCGGTGGTCGCCGGCGTCAAGCTCGGAGGCTGGGTCGCGAATTTTCATCATGCTATATCCAACAGCGCATACGCGTACGTTCCGGTGCTCTCGGGAGCGGGATTCGGAGATATATTTGTCGATTCGTCGTTCAGGAGTTCCGTGAGTTCTCTCGCGCGGAAGAATCATCAGAAGGTGCGCCGTGCGCTCAATTTTGACGATCTTTTCATGGCGCGTAGCAAGCATGCGAACGTATTTCCTCTTCTCGCGCTGTACGACAAGGTATCCGATTATTATCGTCAGAGCACATGCTACGGCGATCACAAGATCGGCACGTTGAAGAAAGGACATATCACCGGCGCACACGCATACAAGAAGATACGCGCGGCGGTTGCGGCTGTGACCGACAAGATTAAGCGGTAATACCCGATGAGCGGACAGCCGGATATACTTGAGCATGAAATTCTCTCCGCCGCGGATCCCGCGACGATAGAACCAGGTAACGTTATACGCCGAATCGGTAACGGTAAAGACCAGCAGGGGCTTTTCACCAGGTTTGACGCTGACGGGGGGATGGTTCTCGTGTCAATAATCGATCCCGCGAAAGGAGAGTTTGTCTCCGATGCGGGAATTCTGCGCCCCGCGAAGGGTGATTCGATATTCGTATACCGTGACCGCTTCGCACGCGACCGTGTGTCTGATGAGGCGTTCACGATTATACGCGAGTGGACGCTGTATAAAAAACATCCTGATCTTCAGAGCCCCATTAATTATTTTGTCGTCGCGGCATTCTCTCCTTCGCAGATAATTCTTTTGAAAAAACATGATCTGCTCAGCAGACTTTTTATTCCGATTCAGCAGAAATTCAAAATCGGCCGGTTTGAGGAAAAGGTCGACTGGAACAAGGTGCGTAAAGACCGGTTCCGGGAACAGCTTTCATCTCTGCATGCGGGAGAACACATCACGTACCTCGCGCTTGTGTCCAATAGCGCGGGATACTCTTCCGCGTTCTATTCCATCGGGACAAAACCGCATTACGAGACTCACGTGTGCCTTCAGAGCGAAGCATACAATTTCGTACCGACGCACGGCGGTCACATCCGCGCGGTCAGAGGGAAAAGCGGCAAGCAGGCGTTCGTTGTCGATGCGGGATCGGAGTACAAAGGGAAGGGAGTCAAAACAAATCTCTCGACCGCTGAAGATGTTGTCCGCGCGATGAAGAAAATGTATCCTGATTTTGAATACCATCCGGTTGAGGGCAGAGGAGCCTTCGGCACCGATCAGAGCTATTGATACGGCCGTAGGTTTATGTGTGACCCGTAGCGGGATTGAATCGCGCATTGTTATTGCATTTCATGTTTCGCTGAATCTATAAACTCGGATTCTTGTCCGGATCGTACGGTTACGCGGTCTGATAAGTGGTTTAAGTTATGCGGTGAATGGGATGGAGTTTCATGGTGGGTAAAACTCCCCAAAGAATTATCACCACAGAGGTCGCTGAGGAACGCAGAGGAATTCAAACAAAATCCCAACCTTCCGCGACCTCGGTAGTAAAAACATCCCAAAGAATATGCACCACAAATTAAGCGACAGTTCTCCACGGGGTAACAGCCGATAAGGTTCATTTTATCATGAGTTGTTATCTGAAAAGTGAATGAAGTTATGCGGCTGGTAGGGTGATCAAATAGATCTTGACAAAAAGTTTGATGGTGATTTGTTTTTAGAAATACAGAAATACAGAAATACAGAAATACAGAAATACAGAAATACAGAAATACAGAAATACAGAAATACAGAAATACAGAAATACAGAAATACAGAAATACAGAAATACAGAAATACAGAAATACAGAAATACAGAAATACAGAAATACAGAAATACAGAAGGAGATTGTACCATGAAAAATCAATTAAAATGTGCGGCAATGATTTTGGTTGCGGCTGCATTAACGTTTACAGCATGCGGTGGAAGCAGTGGCGGCGGAGATAACGCAGTTGGAGATTCGCCAATAACTATTTCATCCATCGCAGGGGTTGCTCCTCCTGCGTTTGGACAGACGCCGGTAACGACGATTACAGAAACCGATCAATACACGGGAAGCGTGGCTTGGTCATCTTCGCCTGCGACATTTGCGGCAACAACCGCGTACACGGCAACTATTACGCTGACCGCTAAAACGGGATTCACCCTGACCGGTGTGAGTGCAAATTTCTTTACCGTTGCAGTATCTTCGACAGCAATAAATGCAGTTAACTCGGGAGTGATAACTGCGGTATTCCCGGCAACAGGTGATGGAACAATTACCTATACGTTTCCCGGTGGAACGGTAGCCAAAATAATTACTACTCCCAATATATTGGGAGTAACACCAACAGCGACATTCCCTACTGGAACTGATGATTATGCAGCAGACTACAAGCCGGTTCCCGCGCAGTTTATAATTGCCGAGACACTTACCACGTATGAACTGTGGATTACGGTAAAGACATGGGCAACAGGTCATGGATACAGTTTTGCAAATGCGGGAACTATTGGTTCCGGTAACAGTGGAAGCACCCAACAGCCGGTAACAACCATAAACTGGCGCGACGCGATGGTATGGTGTAACGCCCTTACCGAGTACTATAATGCTAATAACGGAAGCGGCACCGACCTTGCGGTGGTGTATTGTTCTAATGGCGGATATACCACGCCGATAAAGGTATCGACAAACAGTTCAACGATCACGTACACTACTAATGGATCGCAAGATGCCCCGTATGTGAATCCATCAGCAAAAGGGTTCCGATTGCCGTCAAGTGTTGAATACGAGTTTGCGGCACGGTATAGAGGCGCGGATACAACCAATGCGATAGCAAGTAATGGAGTATATTATACGAAGGGTAATTCGGCAAGCGGAGCGACGGCAGATTATAACAATGCAACAGCAACCGCTCTTGTAGCGGTGTGCGGAGTAACCTCTACCGCAACAGTAAAAAGCAAAGCGGCAAATACGTTGGGGCTTTTCGACATGAGCGGCAATGCGTGGGAGTGGAACTTTGATTGGGATCCGGGATATATCGGGTCTGACCGCGTGTTACGGGGCGGCAGTTTCAGCTACGTCGCCTACGGCATGCAGGTGGGCGTTGTGGGCACCAGCTACCCGTACTACGCGGATCCCGACGTAGGCTTCCGCTTTGTGAGGACTTATTAGGCTTTGAACTTTGTCCTTTTGAGCTCTGCGCTTTTCTTTAGTTTCTTTTCTTTTACAAAAGGAAAAGAAAGGTTTTGTTTTTATCCCCAAAGGCACGGCGTGCCGTGCTTTTGGGGATTGTTATTAATGAATGTATTTACCGATTCATGCAAAGAAGCAGTAATCTGAAATGATTCAAACGAAGAGCCGTCCTGAAAAGGGCGGCTCTTTTTATATATGCAGGTCAGTCATTTGTAACGTGGAGACGGCAATCCCCGATTATGATGTCAGAGTGAGTGGTTATTTTCCGGATACAGTACGGTTACCGGCGAAATGCCATAAACTGACAGCTCCGATGGAGAGAAACACCGAGATTGCCGCAATCACGATAATCATGAACGTTTCCCACGGGTATATGACGAATAAAATTTAAGCGCCTGGCCTGAGTTGCGGTCTGAAAAGTAGTTGCAGTTATGTAGTTTGGGGCGAAATTTCCTATTGGGGAAATATAGTTTTTCAAACCGCCCTTAATCGTGAAATGCTCAATTACGAGGAGTGAATCCGTGAAAAAAATTCTCGTCGGTATCATCTGTCTGTCGTGTGCGGGAATCGCACTTTCCGTCCATCTGTGCGCGGCCTGGTTTTCGCTTGAATCGGGATCTATGATTCCTTCATGCCTGATGTGCGGAGATACGACGCGTTCGTGCGTGAATTATCTGTGGTCGGCGGGTTCGCTTGCGGAGGACATCCCTCTGTCAGTATTGTCGATGTTCATGTTTATATGGATTCTTATTCTTTCCGCGCTGTGTCTTGTCTCATCACTCAAATCATCCGTATTCGAAAAAACATTTCTTGTGTCATCTGTGCTGCCGTCGGGTTTCAATATCGCCGTAATGATATCAATGTTCGCGGTGAACACCTCCTGCGGGGTAATACCCGCGTTGTGTATTATTTCATGTGCGGCTGCCGGGCTTGCCGTACGACGGTATGTTCTTGTGCGGAAGCTGAACATACTCGGTATTCCGCATGACAATGGGTGCGGAAATGAACGCTTTACGGCGGCTGTGCTCATCCTGTTAATGCTGCTGCTTGCCGGTGCGGTGAGCGGAGCGCTCTTCGGCGCGAAGACATGGATACGTGTGCAGGAAACACGCGGGGATCTTCTCCGTGAAAGGGTTCGGTCACTCAGGAGTGCTCCCGTTATCAACGAGTTTCCCCGATCCATGCTCGGCAGAGGCGGAGGCGAAGACGCCAAAATTGTTATTTCAGTTTTTTCTGATCCGTTCTGCCCCGCGTGTCTGTCGTTTTACAAAAAAGAGGACGCGGTTATTTCGCGTTATGGAAAACTGGTGAGGTTTGATCATTTTTTTCTTCCATTGGACAGAACATGCAATGCCGCGGTCCGGGGGAAGGGACATCAGTATGCGTGTGAAGTATCCATGATGGGATACGCGGCCGCCAAAACAGGGAAGTATGAACTCTTTATTGAAAGACACCTTCAGCGGCTTGACAGGATAAAAAAAATGTTCAGTGACGGTGCGAAGAATATCGAAATTGCCGCGATATATACTGATCCGGATTCGGCTCACGCGATATCCGGGATTGCCGAAAGCGATGAATGCGTCAGATATCTGAAGCGGGATATCGATTTTGCTCATAAAGCGGGGATTAAAAAGACCCCGACGGTATTCATTCAGGGGAGGAAACTGCAGTCTCCGCTGACCGAAGAGCTTATTTTCGCGTCGGTTGACGAGTTTTTGAATAGTCCTTGACGATACGTACGGACTGCGCATTATTACGGTTGTGGCGGATATAGATATGGACTATAACAAGATCGTGTCGGAGCCGATCCGGTGTCGGCTTAACGCACAGAAAAACAAAATGAAACTCGAAGGTCTGGTGAACGAACGGGGAACCATTCTTCAGCCGTATCGCTATGTCGTAGGCCTCGGTGAAAAGCATTTCCGCTCAATGACAAAAGAGATCGGCCGCCTGTGCGGCAGTTATCCGTGGACCAAAAAACGCCATATCCGTTTTATTATGCATGAACTACTTCTGAACAGCCAGTTTTCCATGCTCAGGGAAGTTGTCCGCAAAGTGCCCGAGGGGAAAAAGATCGCGGGATATTTCCACGTCACGATATTTCTCTGCGACCGTTTTTTTTCGGCGAGTATTGAGGAATACGGCGATTTTTTTGATTACTTCGGATATATCGCGCATTTCAAGGAAGATCATTATCTTGCGAATTACTATGATGAAATGCGGGGATGCGCGGTCACTCTCGATGAGATAAGCGAAGGGAAAGAGAAGCTCGTGCTCGATCAGAATAACAATCTGCGGATAGGCGACGAGTCAAATAAAATAGCGCTTGAGGTGATTGAGAAGGCGACGGATAACGATTTCTATGTGACATCGTTCTATAAACACGGTCAGTACATGTGGAAGCGGATATACTTCAGGGTTGAAAACCCCACGGTTTAACGGATTTCCCCTCATTATCAATAACAACTGTTATGCATGAAGCCTGTCAATTTATTGACTTGCCTTAACCTGTACTCGCGGGGTTTCCCGCAAATTACTTTTCGTAAAAAATAATGGACAAAACCGGGTACCGTTATTCAGATTGACTCGTTTATACATTGGAGGAATAATGAATAGTCTTGGCATCAATGTCGGCTCATCAAGCATAAAAGCTGTCATGACAGACGGCTCGCGCATACAGTGGCAGAAAGTCGTTGAGCATGAAGGAAGTTTTCAGGATACTCTCACCGGTATAATTAAGGAAATGAACGTTCCTGAAGGAACGCCGGTTCTGACAACGGGTACTGAAGGCCGTTATCTGGTGAATACAAATAATGTCCTTGAGTCTATCTGTATCGAAGAAGCGCTCAAGGCGATCAATTATAAAGTGGATGCGGTGGTGTCTCTCGGCGGTGAAATATTCGTCGTGTATACGATCGATTCTGACGGAAAGATTATCACGAGTTTCTCCGGAAACAAGTGCGCGTCGGGTACGGGCGAGTTCTTTAAACAACAGCTCGGCCGTATGGATATGAAGCTCGACGACATCGGTTCGATTCCCGATGACTGCACCGTTCAACGTCTCGCGTCACGCTGTTCAGTGTTTATGAAGAGCGACTGTACTCACAAGCTAAACAAGGGTGAAGCGAGAAAGGGAGATATCGTTCTTTCTCTTTCAGATGTGATGGCTAACAAGGTTTCCGACTTTCTCAAACGCGCGAAAATCAGAAGCGGCAAGGTTCTCCTCTCCGGCGGTGTTACCCGGAATAAATATATCATCCGTTTTCTCAAAGAGAAACTTCCGGAGATTGAGTTTGTCATTCCCGAAGAAGCTCCTTATTTCGAAGCATACGGCGCCGCATTGATGGCCGCAAAATCGGGAAGTGCGCTTCCTCCGATAAGTGACCTTTATAAAGAATATGAAATCACGTTCGGCCGCTATCCGAAGCTTTCAAGCGCGAACGGAAGAGTAAAATATATTGAGCCGCTTCGCGGAAAAGCGAAAGCGAACGGTGAGTATATCCTCGGTGTGGACGGCGGATCAACCACCACCAAGGTTGCGCTCATTGATATTCACACAAATGAAATCGTGGCTGACTATTACGGACGTACGCACGGCGATCCGGTGAAGGCGGTGAAGGAATGCCTCGTAGAGGTTCAGAAGCAGCTTAAAGCCCAGATCGGAGACGCGAAAATCAAGATCTCTCTCGTGGCGACAACCGGTTCTTCACGCGAGATCCTCGGCGTGTATCTTGAAACACCCGGTGTGTATAATGAAATCATCGCGCACGCATACGGAACGACATTCTTCCAGAACGACATCGATACCATTTTCGAGATTGGCGGACAGGACGCGAAATACGTGTCGCTCCGTAACAAGGTTCCTATTGACTACGCGATGAATGAAGCGTGCTCGGCTGGTACAGGCTCATTTATAGAAGAATCCGCGGCGGGTGACCTCAATATCACCAACGTGCGTGAGATCGGCGACATCGCGGTGAACGCGCAGAGTCCTCTCAAATTCGGTGAACACTGCTCGGCGTTCATCAACTCTGATATCAGAAAGGCGATACAGTTCGGCGCGTCGCGCGAAGATATTACCGCGGGTATCATCACTTCCATCGTATCAAACTATCTCAACCGCGTGGTGGGAAACCGCTCTGTCGGTAAGCGTATCGTTCTTCAGGGCGGGGTCGCGCTCAACAAGGCCGTTCCGCTCGCGTTTGCGATGCTCCTTGATAAAGATATTATCGTACCGCCGAATCCGGAGCTCCTCGGATGCTTCGGAGTGGGTATTCTCGCGAAACAAAAGCTCGAGGAAGGATTCCTCCAGAAGGGCGATTTCACAATCGAGAGTATGCTCGCGTCGGAAATCGTGTATGAGCGTGAGTTCAAATGTCAGGCGTGCGATAATCTCTGTCCGGTGCGCGTTCTGTCGGTAAACGGTCACAAGTATATGTTCGGCGGCCGTTGTAACAAGTATGCGAACATGCGCCGCAAGAAAGAATTCAATGAAGCGAATGTTTTCAATTACATAGAGAAGAGAAATGATCTTCTGTTCAATGAGTGCGCTCCCAAAAGAGAAGATCTCGTCAAAAAGCATTCCTTTACCATAGGAGCGGCGCGTGCGTTCTCCGTGTACACGATGTGGCCGTTCTACTCATGGTTCTTCCATTCGCTCGGTATAGAGTTCCTTCTATCTGAGGATATTGAACCTGAGGGTGTGGCGCGTACGGAAGGGCAGTACTGTTTCCCCGCCGAGATCGCTCATGGTGCGGTTCAGAATATTCTTACCATGGGAACGGATTATATCTTTGTTCCGCACTTCCGCGACCTTGAAAGTTATGAGGACGATATTCACGCAAACTTCTGTCCTATTACGCAGAGTCTTCCGTATTATATCAAGAAAGCATTCGCAGAAGTTCCTGAGGATAAATTCCTCGCGCCGATCGTGTCGTTCAAATACGGACGCGAAAAAGCATTTGAGTCATTCAAGGATCTCGGAAATCAGCTTAAACTTTCTTCTCGCGACGTACGCGAGGCGTTTGATATCGCGTGCGACAAACAGGAAGAATTCTGGCACAAGTATAAGGAAATGGGAAAGGAAGGTCTCGCGAGAGCGAAGGCGCTGGATCATCCGGTGATTGCCGTTCTCGGCCGTCCTTACAACGCATTTACCCGCGACGCGAATATGGGTATTCCTCTCAAGTTCACTTCGCGCGGATACTCCGTGATTCCGTTTGACATGCTTCCGTTTGAGGAATCGAAAATTTTCGAGAACATGTACTGGTATTACGGTCAGCAGGATATGAAGGCGAGCGTTCTTCTGAAGAACGAACCGAATATCTTCGTGACGTTCGTATCAAATTTCTCGTGCGCGCCGGACTCATTCATGCTTCATTATATGAAGTGGATCATGGGATCGAAGCCGTTCCTCGTTCTTGAACTTGATTCTCATTCCGCCGACGCAGGTATTGACACTCGCGTTGAGGCGTTCCTCGATATTATTGAAGGATACCGCTCGAAGTTCAAGGATATTACGACAGAGCGTTTTGACAACGGGCTCCGTTTCGTGAATAACTATCCGAAAGAACAATTCTATATCCATAATACGAAGACCAACGAAAAGATTCCCGTGTATAAGAACAAGAAAGTGACAATGCTTCTCTCTAACATGGGACGCATCTCCAGCGAAATCACCGGAGCGGTTCTGCGTAACGTGGGTATCAATGCGGTGGCGATGCCTGTTCCGGATACGTACACTCTGCAGATCGCGCGTAATCACATGTCGGGTAAGGAATGTCTGCCGTCACAGCTCGTGTTGGGCAGTACACTCAAATACCTGATGTCTCCTGACTATAAAAAAGATCAGACATATCTGTTGTTCGTACCGACTACCTCGGGTCCGTGCCGTACCGGTCAGTACTATATTTTCTATGAAAATCTTTTCAAAGATCTCAAAATAGAAAATATCATTATTGTTACGCTTGATGCTGACAACTCATACAATGAGCTTGGACCGAAATTCATGAAGGACGCGTGGTGGGGAGTCATCATCGGCGACTACATGAAAGACATCGAAACGACGCTGCGTGCGTGCGCGGTTGATCAGGTGAGCGCGATGAAGCGCTATGATGAACTGTGGGGTGAGATTCTTCATGTCGCCGAGAGTGATATCGGAAAGATTATTCCGACCCTCGAAGCGTTTGCGAATGAAATTAAAAAGATTCCGCTGCGCCGCAAGATGGAAGAGTGTCCGAAAGTGCTCGTGGTCGGAGAGATTTACGTGCGCCGTGATGACTTTGCGGTTGATGAACTCGTGGGGCTTATCGCCAAACGCGGAATCATCGCGAAAGTGTCGGGCATCGCTGAGTGGATTTACTACTGCGACCATACACGCCGCCACGATCTCGTTAAACGGTACAATCTTCTTCCCTGGTACAAGCGTCCGTTCTCAAAAGAGTTCAGAGAGCTTATCATGTGGAAGGTTGAAGAGAAGTACAAACACCATGTTGATCACAAGATCCGCAAGGCGCTCGCGAAATCTGGACTTATTCCCGAGACGCCGCATAATATGAATGAGATTATGGGTAACGCGAATGAGCATTTCGTGACCCCTGAACTTTATTCCGAGATTTCAATCTCGGCGGGCGCGGCTTCAACCGCTCTTATGGGAGATTATTCCGGTGTGATCAACATCGCTCCGTTCGCATGTCTTATTGGCCGTGTGATTGAAGGTCTTGTGACACCGTGGGCGCGTGACAAGAATTATCCGATGATGTCGGTCGAGATCGACGGGGATATTCTTCCTCCGAACGTGGTCAACAAGCTTGAGATTTTCATGCTGAACGTACTCCGTTTCAGGAACACTCCTGAATCTTCACAGCTTGTCGAGATGAAGGATGATTCCGGATTCGCGATCAGCAGAAAGATCGTTAAGAAGTAAATTGTAAAACAGTAAGATGAGAAAACCGGCCTTGAAAGGGTCGGTTTTTTTGTGCTCGGTTGAGTGATGTGAAGTGAGTACGAAGAATTGTCTAATTACTTCTGAATCTCATCGAGTATCCAGCGGTACTCATTCGGGTGCGGAACGAATATATCCGGCGAGGAACAAAGTTCATTACTGAACTCTTCCGCCGTGTACCATCTGACATCGCAAAGCTCGACAGGATCAGGGCGGATCATTTCGGATTCCTCGTCCGTAATTAACGCGGTGTATACATCATGGAACTCCCTGTCGATGATATTCACGCACAGATGTTCCTCCCGGTCGGTGAAGCGGAAATTAATGCGCGGCGGAGGAATGATAAGCCCGAGCTCTTCGCGGATTTCGCGCACCGCCGCATCGACAGACTGTTCCCCGGCGGAAAGATGCCCAGCCGCGGAAATATCCCAAAGCCCCGGATGAGTGTCTTTATCGAGAGCGCGGCGTTGAAGAAGAATACGTCGGCGGCAGTCAATAACCCAGATGTGCGCGGATTTGTGCCACAGCCCATCGTGGTGAACCTGCGAACGGGATAGTGAATATCCCGCGGATAATCCGTCGGGATTCAGTATATCGAAATATTCCTCACTCATTGCTGACCCCCTCTCCGCGTTGCGTATTTTTAGCGGGCAGCGGTAAAATGCAACCGGTTTTTAAGTATCCGCTGTGTGTTATCTTTTCGTCTTTACTGCATGAGAAATATTTTGTAACGAGGCGTGTTGATTACGGCCGGGGATGTGCGATAAATCAGAATGAAACACGCTTGAATTCCGGGCAGAGTTAAGGTTTCCTGGCGATTGAAGAGGAGATTCGATGAAAGAAATACGAGAGTACTTCAGTGCCGAACTCGATATAAAGAAATCACGTTTTCTGGCGGAGCTCTTTCCTGTATTAACGCAGGAGCAGGCGCGTTCGCATCTGAAAAGTCAGAAGGAGAAGTATGTCGACGCCACGCATGTAGTACACGCGTTCGTGCTGGGACCATCAGGCGGGATACTCGGTTGTTCGGATGATGGAGAACCGTCGGGAACGGCGGGGAGGCCGGTACTCAATGTGCTTAAGGGATCGGATGTTACCGGCGCAATGCTGACTGTTACGCGATGGTTCGGCGGAACACTTCTCGGTACGGGAGGTCTCGTGAAGGCGTACGGCGATTCAGCCAAAGAGGTCATCTCCGTCGCGCAGTTGTATGAGATTATCATTAAGAAAACATTCTCCGTATCTCTTCCATACGATCTGTTTGAGAAAATAAAAAGGGATTTTCCGGTCTATGAGGCGGAGGTTGTGTCGGAAGAATTCGGTTCGGCGGTTGATCTTATAGTGACTGTTCCGGAAAGCCGCGGCGATGAGTTTGTTAAACGGATCAACGATCTGTCGTCGGGGAAGGTGCACGCTGTTCCTCATGAGAACAAATGTGATTGAATTGCGCATAATACGATGATTGCAGTGTATGGATCGGTTCCCGTTGTACTGAATTGTGTCAACTAACATGTTGATAAATTGTTCCGGACAATATATTTACCTACTATTTAAAATGGAGAATTCAAGGATTAAGAGACAATAAACGTGATTGAGTACAAAGAGATTGAATAATGTGAATTATCATCGGGAGAGTAATGGCGAACGGTGACTCTGATACTGCCGGTTCATCGGGAATGATTCTCTTTAAGGAGGAGATTGTCTTTGATTATGTTCATGAACTCCTTCTGAATCGGAGGATGCCATTTGTTTTTGAGCCAGATCATGATTGCCTTTGCGGATAGGGGGCCTCTGTCCAGTTCTAATTCCACAAGCCGTCCCGAAGAAAGACTGTCGGCGACTGATGCTTCTGTAAGAAGGGCGACTCCCATTCCCGCAATTATACTCTGTTTGATAGTTTCGATACTGCTCATTTTCATCAGTGTTGAAAATTCGATCCCTTCCTCTATCAGCATCCGGTTTATGATCCTGAAGTAATTGCAGTCGCTTACCGGAACGCAGAAGGGTTCATTCTTCAGATCTGCAAGAGAGATTGTTTTCTTTTCTGATAAAGGATTTTGAGGGCTAGTGACTATTTTCAGCGGGATCGTTCCTATTTCCGATGTTTCAATATGTACTGCCCTGTACGAGTCGGTAATGAGAAACGCGAGGTTGATGATGCCCGACTGGAGCTCCTCGTTAAGACCATAGTATGAGCACGCGGTCAGGGATATGCTGACAAGCGGGAATTTGATGTTGTATTGACGGAGAATATCTGGGAAATAGTACGTGCTGAGCGTTTCCGGCATTTTTATGGTCAGAGACCCCTTTTTCTCGCTGCATTGCTCCACTTCGTTTCTGAGTTCTGATTCAAGATTAAGCATTTTCTGCGAATACTCAAGAAGGATGATCCCCGATGGTGAAAGGGTGATTCCCCTGCCGTCACGGAGGAAGAGCTTTGTATTTAGTGTTTTTTCCAGATTTTTGATCTGTTCTGACACTGTCGATTGAGCAATATCCAGCACTTCGGCGGCTTTATTGAAACTGGTGAGGGATGCGATTGTTCTGAATGTTTGAATTTGTTTGAAATCCATGATTCCTCTAATCGGAAATATCGATAATAACAATCGAAAATGGGCTATTGACCGCCAAAAACCGATGTATTACATTCGTTATCAGAAACGATTAAAAAATCAATATTTTTTCTGATTAGCGAGGCAATAATGACAAAGATTATCAAGAAGGTACCGATTCCTGTTTCCGGTTTGATCCTGGCGCTTTCCGCGGCGGGAAACCTGCTTGCTCCGTACAGTATGACTCTCAAATTCATCTGCGGAGGAATGGCATTTCTTTTCCTTCTACTGCTTATGTTCCGGATTTATTTAGATCATCCGAGAATGAAAACGGAACTGGATAATCCGGTTATCGCAAGCGTTACGCCGACGGTGGCAATGGCGATAATGATACTTTCCACCTATGTGGTTCAGTATTATCCGAAAACCGCTACCGGTTTGTGGGCGGCGGGAATTCTGCTGCATGTGTCGCTTCTGATATTTTATTCACTGAAATTTATCCTGCAGCTTGATATAAACAAAATTTATCCCAGCAGTTTTATAAGTTTTGTGGGGATCGTTGTGGGAAGCGTCACCGCTCCGGCTTACCATGCGTTTGGAATAGGTCAGATTCTCTTCTGGTTCGGATTCATATGTTATGCCGTTTTTCTTCCTGTAGTTCTTTACAGAACAATCATTGTTAAAAATATTCCTGAACCGGCAATAGCCGTTATGGCGGTTTATGCGGCTCCGGCAAGTCTTTGCCTTCTGGGCTATATTTCGGTGTATGAGAATTTAAACATGACGTTTGTTTATGTGCTGACGATTGTCGCCGTAATCAGTACATGTGCGGTTATTCTCGCGCTTCCAAAACTTATCAAACGAAAGTTCTATCCGAGTTGTGCCGCTTTGGGTTTCCCGTTCATTGTCAGCGCACATGCAATGAAGAAAGTTTCCACGATTCCCGCACAGGAGCTTTTTTCAAATACGCTTTCCCGGATCTCAATTCTTATGGAAGTAACGGCTCTCTCCATCGTCCTGTATGTGATGATACGATATACACACCATATTTTCATTTCGAAAGAGAGTGCTGCGTAGCTGATGTAATGCGGGTATTAATCAGGAAGTGATGAATGCCCGCATTACATAAACGTGAAATGAATTGATGTTCTGCAATGCATCTGGAGATAATGTAATGACGATATTGATTATATCAGTCATGGTATAACACTTGTACCTATCGTGGTGTATAGTTATCTCGTTGACATCGGATACATGGGAATGGATGATAGAAGCATAGAATATGCGATTGCTTAAGATCGTATCCATTTGTCCGCCGGAGATTTAGCAATGAGATCGGTCAATTCGCACCCATTTATTGAACCCTTGACCGCTGAATACGAGGAGCGTATCAGACGGATACCTTTCCTTAATCTTGATACGTTCATCATTCCCACGCCGTTTATAGGCGGCGACAATCTTGTGAAAGACTACGCGCACAGCTATGTGTGGAACGAAGAGGGGGAGATCCTCGGTTATATCCAGGTGTATTCCAACGCCGCGTTGAAGCGGTATCATATATATAAACAGTCATCGAGCCCATTCAGCCGTGGAAAGGGAATAGGTTCCTCGTTTATAGAAAAACTGTCTTCAGAACTTTCTCCCGACAGTGTCATCTATCTGCATGTATGGGAAAAGAATATTGACTCGATCAGTTTCTTTGAGAGCAGGGGATTCAAAAAAACGGCTGAAGTTGTTGACCGAAAGCTGATCTTTCACCGCATGGAAGCGATTGCCGGCGATATCAGTCATGTGATATCGCAGCATCACAAGCATGCTCTTGACAAGGTTGACGAGTTGAGCAAGACGCGCCATGATGCGCGGAAAAATCTCAAGCTGATGCTCGACATGGTGGATGTACTGTCCGTCGACAACTGCAACAAAATCATCGAAGATATAAACCGTGAAACAACGACGCTTGTCAATATACTCAATTCGTACGAGGACAAAGTTGAAAGATATCATGAACTGAATCTGAAGGAACTCATTCTTGAGAGAATCATTCCGTTTATTGAGGTTTCACAGATACCATGCGAAATACGGCTTTCATTACATTCGGGGATTCCGAATGTAATCGCGAACTATGTCGATGTCGGCCGCGCGTTGATCAACATTGTTTCAAATTCTCTCGACTCGATTCAGGAGAAAGGCGACTTCGGAATAATTGAAATATCTCTGCGGGATGAATCTGACAGTGTGGTGCTTGAGATCTCTGATAACGGAATCGGCATTGATTGTACCCGGCTTGTGTGCGGCGGCGACGGTCTGCCTGTATTCGTGGGTAAAACCACGAAGAATAAAACAGCCGGACAGGGGATCGGTACGAAACAGATATTCAGCACGTTCGGTGCTGATAATATTAAAATCGAGAGTGAACCACTTAAATTCATGAGATGGATCATCGCTCTGAAAAAGGAAGATCGGAAAAAGAATACGATGATAGAGGGGCTTACCCTGAGATATCAGGAGTTCGAACATGGCTCGGAGTTGATGTGCATTGATGATAAATCGACACGATCCAAAATAGCTTCGTTTATATGGCTTTGTCGGAAAACAGAGATTCTCGCGTATGATCTTATTTTTCAGTTCAGTATGTATAATAACATTCGTGAGATATTCCGCAATGCGCTGATGTACAGGTATGGCGAGATGGACGACAACTTCATACGGGATTCAATCAGCAGTGTGAGGGTGGACTATCCCCTTATATCGGAGTGGCTTGTCAATGTGCTGAAAACAATAAAGGCGCATGATATGCTGATTGAGCGTTATACGAATTTTGATGATTACGCGGGAATGCTTTTCAAAAGCTACGGTCAGGCGCTTGATCGGACGATCATATTCACCCTTGACCCGGAATCAGGACGATTTTTCGCTACAGACAGAAAACTCGCAGAGCATCTTGATTTTGTTCCGTATCATAAAAAAGACCGTGAACAGCTGCTGCGCGGCGAAATCAAGGGCGATGTGCGCAATGCGTCGAATCCCGTATATCTCGGTGTGTGGACGGTTCTCAATGGTGAGGATCTATATGCCAAAATGCTGCTTATGCAGAAAGGCGCAGCGGTTCTGATCAGGATGGGAATAAATCCCGCGAAGAGGCTTTGCTTCTATCACTCCACATACAATAACTATCATATGGAAATCAATCCCAATAAGTCCACCACGCTCAAGGATTTTGTATCTCTGGATCGAAAAGGGTTCGAGGACTTTTTCGTCCGTATCGATGATGAATTGCAGGGATTGTCATTCGCGGATTGAGGGTGTTTACTTCACAGCAATCACCGAATTGTCTCTCGCCATACATGTGTTTCGAGTATCAGGATCAGTCCCCGGATATCGCGCGAAGGATCGACCGGAAACCCGTTGCCCGCGTTGATGTAGGGGCAGATATCGTACGGGCAGGTCGCGACCTGCCCGTACGATATCTGCATTATCAGGATCACGCCTCTGTATTTTATTCGGTATCCGCGTTCATTTCACCGATGACATTGATCCGTGTCCAGTGTCCGCTCCTGAAGCGGAAGAAAAGTATCACACAGAAGAACAGAAAGATTCCTATCACCGTAACCCATCCGGTGAGCGGAGGAAGGTGAAGCACTTTGAGCATGATCCACATGGTGACTGCGAAGATCCAGTGCGCGCTCACCGACCATATCATGGTGAAGAACGTGTCGCCCCGGAATGTGTCAACATAGTTGTCGCGTGATTTGAATAATTCATGAAACCTTTTGCTCACTTTTTCTTCTCGTATCCGGTAACGGATTGAGATAAACAGCATCTTGCCCCTTCCACATTTTAGGTTTA
>Ga0209800_10000661_pt1 | contig 47843 bp, 31 predicted proteins | sample Higcelweek8metaG_FD_187174 | JGI IMG/M metagenome (GOLD analysis project Ga0209800, IMG submission 187174) | Freshwater pond sediment microbial communities from the University of Edinburgh, under environmental carbon perturbations - High... | ecosystem: Environmental > Aquatic > Freshwater >...
AGACACAGAGGAACGGAGGAAAGGAGGAAAGACAGGGATATTTGATCTTCAGAGTCAGATGATATTAGTGTGAAACCAACCAATCCTTCCTCCGCGTCCCCGCGCCTCCGCGGCTTCCTCTTATTATATCAGTCAAAGCTCCCTCTCTGCGCCTCCGCGGCCTTCTTCTTGCTATATCAGTCAAAGCCTCCATCTTTAAAGCTGCTTGACAAAAAACTTCGCGCAAACAGACTACTTATGTCGTTAATCAGCACACACGGAGCCGTCAAAACTCATGTCAGATATCGCCATCAGGGTCGAATAAATCCAGATATAACAAAATCGAAGGATGGATGAAATGTACACCCAAAGTGATATGACAATAATAACCAATAATATTATTGAACTTATGCCGGATACATCTGAAATTTACCTTTTTGGCAGCTATGCAAGAGATCAGGCTCTTGAAAATAGTGACATGGATATTGCCGTTATCACAAAAAAAGAACTTGATTGGAAGACAAGAAAGAGCTTTTTGAACGGGCTTTATAGCAAAATGTCAATTCTGGGTTACAATGCTGACTTTTTGATAAAAACAAAATCAGATTTTGATGATGATGCGGCTTTACCGACACTCTCCAGAATAATCAAACGTGAGGGCAGGCTGTTGTGGCAAAATCAATAGATCTGCTGATAGAACAGTGGAGTCGGGTTGCGATATCCGGATAGTTTTTATATTCCCTCTATTGATGAAGCCAATGAAGCGCTCGAATGTGCACTAAAGGTCAAGGCCTTTATAATGAATAGAATAAGTAAAGAGAAAGAATAGTGTCCGACACCTCCTTGTTCCCCCTTCCTTTGACTGTACTAGAGTCCGGTTTTATGATAAACAGAAGGAATGAACAAGGAGGAAAGGAGTTCACGGAGGTGTGGGTATTTGGTGTAAACAGTCTATGACTATACCAGGAAAGTGATTAAAAACCTCCTCCCCTCCGTGTCCTCCTTGTTCCCCCTTCTTTTGATTTTAATAAATCCGGATTTCTTTTATAAGTAGCATCTTTACCCGACTCCCCCCACTTTAAAGCTGCTTGACAAAAAACTTCGCACAAACAGACTACTTTTGTCATTAATCAGCGCACACGGAGCCGTCAAAACTCATGTCAGATATCGCCATCAGGGTCGAACACCTCTCGAAGAAGTACAAACTTTACAACACCCCGCAGGATCGTATGAAAGAGGCATTAAACCCCTTTCGTAAGAAATACCATCACGACTTTTATGCCCTCAAAGATGTGAACTTCGAGATAAAGAAAGGCGAAACAGTCGGCATCATAGGCCAGAACGGTTCCGGTAAATCAACATTATTAAAGATCATCACCGGTGTTCTTACTCCCTCTGCAGGCAAGGTGCAGGTTAACGGTCGTGTGTCGGCGCTGCTTGAGTTGGGTGCGGGTTTTAATCCCGAACTTACAGGCATCGAGAATGTCTATTTCAACGGTGCAATTATTGGGTTCTCCAAACAAGAGATGGACGCAAAGATCGACGATATTCTCTCATTTGCCGATATCGGTGAATTTATCTATCAGCCGGTCAAGACTTATTCAAGCGGTATGTTTGTACGGCTTGCATTTGCTGTGGCTACGCAGGTCGATCCTGAAATCCTGATCGTTGACGAGGCTTTGAGTGTGGGGGATATGCGATTTCAAGTTAAATGTCATAGAAAGATGGATGAGTTTAGAGAGGCTGGTAAAACCTTTCTTTTTGTTTCACACTCGACTTCGGATGTAATTCGATTATGTAATAAAGCAATTTGGCTGGACAAGGGTAAAACCCAAAAGCAGGGAGCCGTTAAGCCGATAGTTGAAGAGTACCATGCGTGGATGGTGCATGATACTGCTTTGCAAAAAACTAAAATTCAAATTGAACAACCAAATTCAGAGTATGACTTACAGCAAATTCCAAAAAACGCGATGATAAACGGTGAAGGGGGGGTTGAGATAATTGGAGTAGGTTTTTTTGATGAGGATAATAAGCCAATATATATACTTGATGGGAAAAAGAAAGTAAGAATTATAATGAGGTGTCAAGTTAAGGAATTGGTAAATAACCCATATTTTGGATTCCAAATTGTAAACTCAAAAGGGATTCGATTGATGGGATGTAATAATATAGTCATTAATTATAAAATCCTTCCTTTAAAAGTAAATTCTGATGTTGAAGTTTCCTTTGGATTTGTTTTTCCTGAAATAGAAAATGGTTCATATTTAATTGCCTTGGGCGCCGCAGATGGAACATCCAGTACTCACGTAAGACACCAGTTTATTGCTGATGCATACGAATTTCAGTTTTTAAGTTTATCAAAATTTCAGGAACAGGCTGTATTATTTAAAATTGATGAGTGTGAAATAACTGTTGATTTGTGATAAAAGTGTTGGAGGTATTATGTCTTTGTTAGCGATAGAAAAACACATTCCCTGGGTAGTCTTTGAAGCTAAAATCTGGCTCGATAGTTATCTTACAAAAGACATGAGTGTTTTTGAATACGGGTCGGGAGGGTCAACATTATATTTTGCAGAAAAAGCACGATTTGTATCATCAGTTGAACACAATCCAGTTTGGTATAACGAAGTAAAAACTGCAATCAGCCATTTTAAGATAAAAAATTGTGATTATCATTTAGAAGAACCCAGAAGATCGAATTTGCTTATGAAGTTGCCGTATTCCACCTTTTTCTATAATTCAAAAACCTTTAGTGAATATGCCGATTGTTCTTTCAAAAAGTATGTAAAAAGAATTAATACTTATAAAAAGGATTTTTTTGATATTATATTTATTGATGGTAGAGCCCGAGTATCATGTTTAAGATTTGCCGTTAAAAGAATTAAAAAAGGTGGAGTGATTATCCTAGATAATTCAGAAAGAGAACTTTATCAGAAAGAAATGAATAAATTATGCAAATTAGAGAGAAAAGATTTTTTTGGTAACGGACCATACTTGGAGGAGAAATGGCAAACCACTCTATGGATTGCTAAATAATATTGATGTTAGATTATCTAAAAGACGACTATAACCTTAATTCATTGGTTGAAACAAAACCAGCAAACGATGATTTTGCAATGTTTGTTACTCCAAGATATAAAAATACTTATGAACAAGGTTATGAGTATTTTTCAACCCGTGTATTTAAAAACCAAATACGTTCGGCTGACTTGTTAATTGATATAGGGGCCAACTATGGATACTACTCTTTACTGGGGTTATCAACAAACCCGGATTTGCGTGTAATAGCTGTTGAGCCCATTGAGGAAAATTTTTCGGTCCTTAATAAAAATGTAAAGCAAAATGCATTTTTGAGTGAACGTGTAAAATTAGTTAATGCTGCCGTTACTTCTAAATCCGGCAAGATCAAATTTTATAAATCTGAGGCTTCCGATAACAGTAGCGTATTAAAACACCCAAATTCCAGCACATTGGCTGAAATCGAAGTAGATGCTGTCACAGTAGATGATCTGATCGAGAATGAGAATATATCAAGATTATTTATCAAATCAGATACAGACGGTAACGAGCTTGAAGTTTTAAAGGGCTTACAAAAGACATTTGAGCGATATGACGAAATTACTTTGCTGATTGAGGTGAACCCCAAGATGCTGAAGCTTGCTGATACAGCTGCTTCAGCAATCGTTGATTTTCTCAAAGAACGCGGTTTCTATATTTATGGTATTGATGATACAAAAGCAATACTGCTTCCGTTCACTCTTAAACAAAATCAGATAATGATGGACGCCATTTTTACTAAATCGTACTATAACATCTTGTGTGTTAAGAAAAAGACCCAACCACTTTCAGTTGTTTTCTTTTCTCATTCATCAAATTTAATGGGAGCTGAGCGATCGCTTCTTGATATGATTGGCGGCTTACAATCAAGAGGTGTCTTTTGCACAACTGTTGTACCAAACTCTGGGGTATTGAATGAAAAACTCACAGATTTGGGCTGCGGTGTTATTACTTTAGATCAGGATTATAATTCATGGTGGTGGGCAAATAAGGATAATGAAGTAAAAAGAAGCGATATCGTTAATTGTTATGATTATGTGGTAAATAATCTTGTTCATGAAATTGAAATGATCAAGCCTGACTGTATTTATTCACAAACGATTGTGTCGCCATGGGGTGCAGTTGTGGCCAACAAACTCGGTATTCCGCATTTCTTGTCTGTTAGAGAATATGGGGAATTGGATCATGGTTTACATTTTTACTACGGTTTCAACGAGAGTTTGCTATCTTTTTATAATGATAGTTCTTATATTTTTGCAATAAGCTCGGATGTAAAGAATACTTTGTTTCCTGATGATCCTGATTCAAAAATATCGGTTATATATAGTAAAGTTGATTTTGATGCTGCAAACAACCATTCTGCCAAGCCATTGGATGATGGAAGTTGTCATATTGGTATTTTTGGATCAATTTCTATTGAAAAGGGGCAAAAAGATTTTGTCGCTTCATGTATAGATCTGCTGAAAAAACATAAGAACATTGTTTGTCATATCATTGGAATGCCTGTTGACCAGTTGTATTACAACGAAATTGTGGATGATATTAACATCTCCGGTTTTTCGGACAACTTTGTGTTACATGGTTATACTTCGGATCCATATTCGATTATGTTAAATATGAACATCGTGATATCCTGTTCACGAAAAGAGGCTTTAGGGCGAACACTGATAGAATCAACATTGTCAGGAAAACCAGTTATTTATGCAAATGATGGAGGACCGAAAGAACTATTTAAAGATAAGACTCATGGTTTATCATATGAGGTTAACAATAGCCATGACTTATCCGAAAAAATTGAAATGTATCTGGATAATTATGATTACGCTTTGCAGCTTGCAAAAAATGCGAAAGAGCATATTCTGTCGACTTTGACTGACGAGAATTACTCTGGAAAAGTTTATAATAAACTCTTATCCATTAAAGAATCTTCAATGCAAAAACAAAATCATAAAGTTGGTAGCGTTGAGAATCTGCTAAATGCAAATAAGATTATTTCTGATGAAGTAATGTTTCGACCGGTTGTATATTACTCAGATAATCCAGATGTTTTTAGTGAAAATGATATGGTCAAGGGCAACGCTGTTACTTTCGGTTATTTTGATTTGTTGTTTGAATTGCCAAATAACGGGTATAAGTGCTTTCGCTTTGATCCAATTGAATCATTTATAATTGATTTGGAAATATATCAAATAATTGTGGCAAATGATGATAAAGAAATTACCCTTGGTGTGGATACATTCTATTACAGCAATTATGCAGAAAAGGATACCTGTTTTTTTAAATTCCTAACTCTTGATCCAAATATAGTTTTCACTCAAGAAGGAAATATTAAAAGTTTGGTAATTCGCGGAAAAATCACAAAGCGAGATTATAAAACAGCAATTGTTTCGTGCAATCAACAAGTTACGTCTCTTGTTACTAAATTTAGTTCCGAACTTGGTAGAATTTCTACTCTTCTCTACGACACTGGTGATGGTTATAATACTGACAATATTGTCACTCGTACCTTTGAAGCGGTACCAAATACTGTTCAGCTTTTTGATCTTAATTGTACAAAAAAAATTAATTCAATAAGGTATGATCCTTGGGAAAATCATTTTGGACAAGTACGACTTCATGAGATTCAGATTGAATATTTAGATGGTTCAAAATATCAAGTAACTAATGAAGATCTTAAATACAATGGAGAATTAAGTGAAGGCGGGTGGATTGATTTCATTACCCTTGATCCTATTATAGAAATTGCAGCTAGTGGAGAAATTAAAAATGTATTAATCGAAGCTGATTATATTTTGTTTAACCCATCACAGATGGATCTTACAATAAACAATCAAAGATCCTTAATTAGTAAATGCAAGCAAGAGTCGGAAATTTATATCAATGAAATTGGTTATATTTCGAGTCTTCTTTTTGATACTGGTAACGGGTTTAATGATCAGGAACAAGTTTCTTTTGCTTTTAACGGGGTATTGGATAGACTTATTAAATTTGAAATTAATTGTGATAAAGAAATTCAGGCACTACGATTTGATCCATGGGAGAACCACTTTGGATTGTTGAATTTATCGAAAGTACAGATAGTTTTATTTGACAGTTCGATTATCAATATTAAGTGTGATACTCTTTCGTATAATGGCGAATTGAATACTGATGGTTGGATTGAATTCAAAACTATTGATCCAATGGTGTTCATTCCTGTGAAAGGCTGTGTTAAAGCAGTCATAATTGAATTAGAGACCGTGTTATTTTCGGCTAAACAAACCGAGTTGACAATCAATGAAGAAAGGTTAAATACTAATAATATAATTCAGAAGAAAGATTCTGAGATTCAGAAGAAAGATTCTGAGATTCAGAAGAAAGATTCTGAGATTCAGAAGAAAGATTCTGAGATTCAGAAGAAAGATTCTGAGATTCAGAAGAAAGATTCTGATTTAACCTGCTTAAGGAAATTAGATATGGATAATCAACTTAAAATAAAGATGCTATTGTCGTCAGAAAGAGAACGACGGTATAACGAATATAACAAGAGAAAAGTGTTTCGAAAAGTGAAGGATTTTTTTAAATATGTTCGTAATCCCAGAACCATGAAAAAGTGGAAAGCAATAAAATCTTTAGTTAAATCATCGGGTTTATTTGATTCTAAATATTACCTTTCAACAAATCAAGACTTATACTTAAATTGTTTTGATCCGCTTGAGCATTTTTGCAGGAAAGGGTATCGAGAGGGACGAAATCCCTCTGTATTATTTGACGTAAAATATTATCTGGAAACAAATCCTGATGTAAAAAAGACCGGTGTGAACCCGTTAGCTCATTTTATTCAATCAGGTTGGAAAGTGAATCATAATCCGACAGAATTATTTGATGTAAAGTATTATCTGGAAACAAATCCTGATGTGAAAGAGTCTGGAGTGAACCCGTTAGCTCATTTCATTAAAACAGGATGGAAAGGAAATCGCAAGCCGACGGAATTATTTGATGTAAAATATTACCTGGAAGCAAATCCTGATGTGAAAGGGTCAGGAGTGAATCCATTAGTTCATTTTATCCAATCAGGATGGAAAGAGAATCGCAAGCCGACAGAATTATTCGATGTAAAATATTATCTGGAAACCAATCCCGACGTGAAAGAGTCCGGAGTGAATCCATTAGTTCATTTTATACAATCAGGATGGAAAGAGAATAGGAAGCCGACAGAATTGTTTGATGTAAAATATTATCTGGAAGCCAATCCCGACGTGAAAGAGTCCGGAGTAAACCCGTTAGTTCATTTCATTCAATCAGGATGGAAAGAGAATCGCAAGCCGACAGAATTATTTGATGTAAAATATTACCTGGAAACGAATCCCGATGTGAAAGACTCCGGAGTGAATCCATTAGCTCATTTTATTCAATCAGGATGGAAAGAGAATAGGAAGCCGACAGAATTATTTGATGTTAAGTATTATCTGGAAACGAATCCTGATGTGAAAGAGTCCGGAGTAAACCCGTTAGTTCATTTCATTCAATCAGGATGGAAAGAGAATAGGAGGCCGACAGAATTATTTGATGTTAAGTATTATCTGGAAGCAAATCCTGATGTGAAAAAAGCAGGAATAAATCCATTATCACACTATGTTGAAATAGGGTATCTAGAGAAGAGATCGTATGTGAATTACGATGATATTGGCTTTAATTATGGTCATTTTATGGCGTATATTCACCAAAATGTCTATTGTAATAAAATTGTAATTGTATCTCATGATGCCACGCAGTCCGGTGCTCCTTTTCTTGCATTGAATATTGCAAAAAACCTTCAAATTAAGTTTGGATATAGAGTTGTAATCATCCTTTTATCTGGTGGTATTCTAGAAAATGAATTTAGAAATCATGGGTTCGTTATCAACTTACAATGTACTGATAGGCAAACGACAACATTTAATGCGATCTTTTCTACATTATATATAAATGGGTTTAGAAATGCAATATGTAATACTGTTGTATCTGGATCGCTGGTTCCCTTATTGAAAAATAATAAGTTTGAAATTTTATCATTGATTCATGAATTACCTAAGTCAATTTCACTATTGAATGCTGAAGAATCCAGCAAAAATATGATTGAACTGTCTGATCATGTTGTTTTCCCGGCTAATTATATATTAAATGCTTTTAGAAATTCTTATTCTTACGATTATATAAATAAAATTTCTATTCTTCCACAAGGATTATTTCGTAATCACTTACCTTTTCAGAATAAAGAGTCAAAAGATAGACTTAGAAGAAAGCTTCGTATTAAATCTGACTCGAGAATTGTTTTATCCTGTGGTACTGCAGATTTTAGAAAGGGTATAGATGTATTCTATAATGTATTTGCTGGTTTACAAAAACATACAGATTTTTCTGATGTGCATTTTGTCTGGGTTGGACCAGTTATTGAGAACTATTTTTATAACTGGATGATGGAAGACTTGCGTTTACTCGGATTTGAAGAAAATATTCATTTTGTCGGTTATTCAGAAGATATCGATTATTTTGCCGGGGCGGATATCTTTTTTCTATCAAGCAGGGAGGATCCATTTCCGTCAGTAGTTCTAGATGCTATGGCATGTGGAATTCCTGTAATAGCATTTGATCAGTCGGGAGGCGCACCAGAGGCACTTGAGAATAATTGCGGTGAGATAATACCGTATCTTGATGTTGATAAAGTAATTAGCAGTATAATCAAGCTTTTGAAGGATAGTGTTCACTATGATTTAATTGTTAGTAATGCTTGTAACAAAGTAAATGAGAAATATAATTTTGAGAAATATATTTCAGAGTTGTTAAGTTTGTTTTCAAGATATAAACTAAATGGCATTAAATTGCCAAGCGTAAGCGTGGTAATTCCAAATTACAATTACTCACCGTACTTACAAGAACGATTAACATCTGTTATTAATCAAACATTATCCCCTTGCGAGATTTTATTTCTTGATGACGCGTCTACTGATGATAGTGTTCAGATAGCGGAAAGTATTTTAAGGGATTGCAATATAAATTATCGAATCATATGTAATGAAGCAAATAAGGGATGTTTTTCACAATGGGTGTCGGGTATTGAACAAGCTACAGGGGATTTAATCTGGATTGCCGAAGCAGATGATAAATGCCGATATGATTTTTTAGAAAGAATCCTACCATGTTTTTCAGATGAAGAAGTAATGTTAGCATTTTGTCAGTCAGAGATAATTGATTCTGCTGGTACTGTATGTCAGCCCACATATTATGAATACACGAAAGATGTTTTTGGGAACAAACCAGAAACATCATATAAGAATTCTGGCGACAAAGAATTGAATGATGGGTTGGCCATTAAGAATACTATACCAAATGCAAGTGCTGTGGTTTTTCGTAAATCCTCCTTGGCAGGGGTAAAGAATAAATTATTACAGTTTAAAAGTGCTGGTGATTGGTTTGCTTATATTTATGCGTTAAAAATGGGGAGCATTTGTTTTATAAAAGATATTTTAAACAGCCATAGGCGTCATAGTTCAAGTATAATTGATAAAACTGAAAAATCAATACAGTTTTATAATGAATTAGTTTTGATTCAGAAAGAGATAATCGACAATCATTTCATTTCGGATCTGGTTTTTAATAAATCCGTTTTGCAATTACATGACGAATTATTAAGATTAAAATCCATTTATAATGAGGGTATTAATCCCCAGCAAATTGATTTTATTGATACTATAAAAGGATACGAAGATAAAGTATTTAACCAAAAAGTATGTTCAACTTTTGTGATTGTCGCCCCTGATTTTGAGTTTGGGGGTGGTCAAGAAGTTGCAATAAATCAGTCGAATTTTCTCGCAAAATTTAATAAAGTAATATTGTATAATGCTCGACCCGATTTGTATGATCAGTTATTTTTAGAAAAAATAAGTTCAGATGTCGAAATAGCTAAATCAAAAGGAACACCAGAGGATTTATTAAACTTGTGTAATAAATTAAATGATATTGTGATAATCAGTCATATATGGTGGTCTGATAAGCTAGTATGGAAACTCAGAAGTTCTAGCAATTTAGAATTCAAGTGGCTGATTGTTATGCACGGTTGTTATGAAATGTTAATTGATAATCCGGCATGTGACGTTGATTTTAATAGATACGCAAGAGATGTACTTGAAACTGCAGATCAGGTGTTATATACAGCAGAGAAAAACAAATCAGCTCTTGATAGGATTGCTCCTAATTTATTAAAACCCGCACTAAAAATAAACAATGGTGTAGATGCAAGCAAACGTAATTATGGTGAATTCATAACCCGAGAAGACTATGAGATTAAAGATTCGTCGTTTGTTTTTGGTCTTTGTGCTCGAGCAATTCCAGAAAAGGGATGGGAGTTTGCTATAGAAGCGGTAAACAAAATCAATGAAGATCCAACCATAGATACTCCAATATATTTGTTCTTAATTGGAGATGGGGATTATGCGCAAAAACTTAAGAATAAGCATGAATCAACGTTTATTCGCTTTGTTGGATTTCAGAAAGATATTTGTAAATGGTTGAATTTAATAGATTGTATATTGTTACCCACATACTTTATATCTGAAAGTCAACCAATGATAATAATTGATTCATTATCTCAGGGAACACCTGTTATTGCTACAGATATTGGTGAAGTAGAATTTATGATAGAAGATGATAACGGTAATAAAGCGGGATTATTAGTTAAGCTTCTAAATGGCAAACCTGATACTACAGACTTAATTTGTAGTATGAAGAAATTTGTTTTAGATACAGATGGAATTTACTCTCAATCGAAGACTAATTGTATTTTAGCTTTCAAGAAGTATGAAATGAAAACTGTAATGGAAAAATACTGTGAAGTAATAAGTGAAATATGATATATAAAGCGTTATTGAGCATATTGAAGATTACCAATATTATAACAAAAGGACAAAATTAACGCTGTTCTTTTTAATATTAGCCCTCTTTCATCTTTGGGGCTGCTTGAGCTTTTTCCGGGATCTACACGATAGTCTGAAGTGCCTTATAAGATTAACTATCGTCAATTAATCCATATCCTTTGTTGTTATATTATAAAATTAAATTGTAGGTGTCGAATGGCCAATTGTTTGGTTTTGGGAGGGGCTGGTTTTTTGGGTTCGAATTTATCGCTCCGATTGTTGAATTCGAATAATTATGTATGGTTATTTGATCGTAAAGGGGCAAATTTTCAATATTTATCTGAGTCAAATTGTAATAGTTATGAAATAATTGAGGGTGATTTTGGTGATTATGTCTTTGATAGCAGATTATTAGAGAAAATCGATGTTGTTTTTCACTTAATTAGCACGACTGTACCTTCATCCTCAAATACTGATATGGTTTATGATCTCACATCAAATTTAACTCCAACAATTCGTTTACTGGAAGCAATAAAAAGTTTAAGACAAATACAAATCATATTCATATCTTCCGGAGGAACAGTTTATGGTATGCATGACGAAATTCCTATTAATGAAAATGCTCTCTGTTCACCTATTTGTTCATATGGTATACATAAATTAACAATAGAAAAGTATCTATTCTTATTTAATCATTTGTATGGATTAAATTACAAAACTATTAGACTTGCTAATCCATATGGAATTCGGCAGAATTTTCTTCGTAACCAAGGAGTAATACCCATATTTTTGTATCATGCATTATTGCAAAAGACTATAGAAATCTGGGGGGATGGTTCGACTATTCGGGATTACATTTTTATTGACGATTGTGTTGAATCAATAATTAAGTTAGCTAATTATAAAGGTAAGTGTAGTGTATTTAATATTGGTTCTGGTGTTGGATATTCCTTAAATCAGATTGTTCAGTATATTGAGAAGGTATTAAATCATAAGGTGGTAGTGGATTATAAGCCTATACGCTCATTTGATCTAAAGTATAACGTTTTAGATATTGAGCTTGCGCGAACTGAACTAAATTGGTCTCCGGAGATTGATTTAGAATTGGGAATTAAGAAAACTTTGAATTATATGATGTCAACCCTGATTGATAGTAATCAAATATAATTTCAATTGTTTGCAATTTGTTGAGCTTAGGGCTTGGAGTTAAGCCAATTGTTAAGTCTGAATGTTATATACTGGGTGCAAGTGAAGTGATGGGAACACAGACGAATCAATAGTGAGAGCACAAGAGACACCTAATATTGGAACACTGATGACAGACGCAATCGTAGCAATGGCAGACATAATGCATCCGACCGAAATTATCCAGGTTAAACTTAACCATTTTTTGATGCAATAAATGATTAAGTTCCGAAATTTAATTAATATCAAAGTGATGGTTTTTTTCATGATTAAAAGTATATAGTAGTAATCTGTAGGGGAGATACCAAGGTAATGACAAATAGAATTATTTCGCAATTGATTAAAAGAAGTAAAGTAATATTTATCAATTCAAAATCCACTTTGTCATCCTCCTTTTTTTTTGCGGCTATCCTTAGTTTAGCTTTTAATCCATTTGTGTTTTCATATATGATTGGGTATCGGAAATTTGACCGTATTATGGGAAACGCGACATTAGTCGGAATTGATGCTGCTCTTAGAATTCAATTCTTCCAAGTGTTTAATTTTGTGTTAATCCCTGTTTTTCTATGTGTCGGAGTGCTGTTCTGCAATTATTTTACTTCGAAGATGAATGATAAAGCGATTGATGGCAATATTAACGAAGCACTGTCTTTTCTTAATTCGGTATCTCTCTGTGCATTTGCACTAACAATAATATTTATTTTAAATAAATATAACTTTTCAATTGATGTCGGTATCAATGTAGAACAATACTTTATTTTAACCATGCCTTTTATCATATCTGTTGCAACATTGTACTACATTAAGCACCCTTTCGTTAATTTTGAGATTTACCGTCTCGGTATCTTCATAAGTCTTGGGCTGACCCTGTTTATTACTTTTCTCTTTCAGAATGCTTCGGCATCAAATGCTGTGTGCTCATTGTTCCGATTTTATGGTATTTTCACGATATCTACAATAATTACAGTGATTATAATTAATAGTCGGATTTTTCTTGATTTTGAGCGGTTAAGTTTGGCATTCATCCCTCTGTCTTATGGGCTGCTGTTCGCTGGTCTATCACTTGAAGTATTCAATATTTTAAATCAGCACGGTATATTTATCGTCAACAGACTCGTCGGAGCGAAGGCTGTTTTTGTAGTGTTTGTTTTATTCAGCATTTTGTTATTTATCTTTGCCAATAAAAAATGTATTGTAAGAATTAAATCTTATCATCAGTGGGAAACAATATCAATAATCGGATTGCTTCTATCACTCTCCTACTTCATGGCAATTCCACCTCTTCAAATAAATGCCGGAACTGATCTCTTTGAACAAGCGAATCACGGAATGCTCGCCAACGATTTTCTCACTTGGGGCAGATTTCCGATGATTAACTCGTTTGATGCTCACACACTGTCATGTAGTTTAGGTATGCTTGTTTATGGTATCTTAAACGGCGACTTGCTTGGTGCTTCCTATTACAATTATAGTTTTGTTTGGTTACTCCCGACTGTACTATGCACTTATCTCGTTTATCAAATTATATTTGATAAGTATTTTGCGTTTTTCTTTTTACTGATTGCACCCAGACTAAGCACCCTCAGTGTTGATATGGGTGTCATTTCAATAATCGCGATGCTGTATGCTGTTCGAAAACAAACGTTCAAAGCTTATCTTTGTCTGTTTTTTTCTGTTGCAGTCGGACTGATTTACTCAATCCCGACTGGATTTGCTTACGGCGGCACAGCTGTAATAGTTACTGTAATCTATCTCATTCTCGGAATCACTAATAAACGCAAGTTTACAGACGAATCAATAGCCTTCTTCAAAGCATCGTGCGTTTTTGTCGGGATAATGGCCGTTTTGTATGTTGGTATATGTTTTCAACAACACCTCAACCCAATCAAGAGAGCTTTTGAGTTTCTTAGTGTTGCAATGTCTACGAATAATTGGTCGTACGTCAGCCTTGGCGATCAATCATCATTAACTTTCGGTTTATTGTACAGTATTCTTCCGATCATAGTTGTTGCGTGCTTTATAATATTAATTACACATTTCAAAAAGGATCCGATTTGCTACGCGGCTAGTGCTTTTTTGCTTACGTATGTCATGAATGTGACCCGTTCATTGCAACGCCACTCATTAGCTGAAAATAGTGTAGATAATGTCATTTATACCGCTGTTCTTGGTGTTTCCCTTTGTATTGCTGCAATTACCCCAAAACAAAAGCGCGCTGTATTTGTTTACTTCGGTATGTTTGTTGCTACTGCAATTATAAACATCGGCGCAATTCAGGGTGCAGGTTCAATTGCAAGTTCGGTAATTTCGATAGTTAATAATCCCGCAATATATTATGATGGCGCTACTGAGAAAACAACAAGAGTTGATTTGTCTGCGCCGCTTTTAAGGTACAAAAATCAAATCGGTATGATTAATTCCGTTATTCCTGCGGGAGAGACATATCTGGATTTGTCGGGACAGACTATGCTTTATGCGTTGTCCGGCAGAGAAAAACCTGTTTATTTAAATCAATCGGTAACGGAAACAAGCGGTACATACAGCCAGAAGCGACTAATCGATGAGATCGAAGAGTACGATGGTGTTTGCGATTTTGCCCTGGTAAACACTTTAACATGGACGATGAATATTGACGGTGTTAACGGATTTTACAGGTATTATTGCGTTTTTGAGTATTTGTATCAAAATTATTACCCATTATGCGCGACCACCGATGATTTCACATTGTGGGTTAGAAAAAGCCGTTATGACAAGGTATCGTTTCGAGATAAAATTGAAGAATACGCATCTTTTCCGCTTACTATCGGTGAAACTAACACGACGAGTGATTTGACAATTAGATCTGAAGTTCCATTAATTCTGAAATGTGGTGCAAATGACCCCATTATCATTATGCCGCTTGCCGTACCAGTTACAATTACTCCTTACGAAAGAGTAAGTTATGAAATAGAATTGAAATATAAATCCTCCGTTGGCGGCAACTGCCAGATTTTTTATGACTTCGATGGCTACAATGAAAAAGACAGTGCTATACATACCCTTACCGCAACACATGAGTATAAGGTTGAATATTTCAACATAGCTCCACGGCAAGACTTGACGGAGTTGAAAGCCATAAGGATAGACCCGCCAAGTGGTTCTGAATTTGAAGTGAAATCTATTCGCATTCTTCGTGATAGGTTTGATAATATTAATAATGTAAGATTTGATATTCCCATCAGGCATTCTGACTTAACGGACAACAACTGGACAAACGGCATTTTGAATGGTAACCCCAGTCATATGCTTTTTTCAACGAGCGTTGCCGATGTGCTTTCGAAAGCAAAAGTCATATATTCATCAACAGGCTTTGCAAATGTTATAAATATTGCTGTTAAAGAGGATTTGGTTAGTATAGAAACCGACAAAGATGCGAGTATGTTTGCTGATGGAGTTGTTTCGGCTGATTTATTCGATGATTCAAGACGGATTAAGCCTATTGGTTATGATTATCTTGGTAGAACGCATATTACCAATATCGGGCAAATTCCATACTTATGGGGGCAATATGACACAAAGAAATCGTGGAATAATACAGTCGTAACCTCACGCAATTGCTCTATTGGGACAATAAGCGACAATATTCAAAAAAAATCAAAATACGCTTTGATAGAAATTGATTCACCTGCCAAAGGAAATGCAGTTCTTGCGTTTCAGAATTCTGTTGGAGAGAACGTTTCTTTATTTAATTTTACTCTGCTTGCAGGAAACAATCGTTATATTATTCGTTGCTCGACTGATTGGTGGTGGAACAACGGGGTTATAAGAAAATACCACGTGAGCACAGATAGTGACGTAATTTTCCATAAAATTAAATTCTTGGTCGGTGATTAAGGAAATCCAATGAAAATCATAATATTATGGCTCGGAGTATTGTTCGTACTTATGTCGGCTCTTTGTTCAAGCGTCGATCAACTTGTATGGAAACTAATGGCTTTAAATAATTTACACACCGTACTATAACATTCTTGGACTTTATCTTTATGGGTTTGGAGCATTGTTACTGATTGTAACATCCAAATTCGGGGAGATGTTGTATTCGCTAAACTATCCACATTTGTAACAATGTCATACGAGAATATGCCGTCATCAGCCCGAAGTAAAAGGATTGAGTAAAGGAGTCTAACAATGAAAAATGCACTAGTTGGCTACACTGGTTTTGTTGGTTCAAATCTTACATTATCTTCTGATTTCGATGGGTTGTTTAATTCTCAGAATATCGAGAAAGCATTCGGAACAGAACCTGATTTATTGATTTATTCAGGTGTCAGAGCAGAGAAATTCTTAGCAAATAAAGAACCGAAAGAAGACTACGAAATAATCCAAAATGCTATTGAAAACATTAGAAAAATAAACCCTAAATTGCTTGTTTTGATTTCTACTATTGATGTATATAAGAACCCTGTAGATGTTGACGAAGATACTGCTATTGATACAAACGAACTTCATGCTTATGGTTTAAACCGCTACTTACTCGAGAAATGGGTTGAAGAGAATCTTTGTAAATACTTAATAGTCAGATTACCCGGACTCTATGGCAAGAATATTAAAAAAAATTTCATTTATGATATGATAAATGTTATTCCTTCTATGCTGAATGAGAAAAAGTATAAAGAATTAGCGGCATTAGATTCAATTATAACTGACTGTTATGCTTCTCAGAATAATGGTTTTTATCGTTGTAAAAAAGTTAATGACAGCGAGAAAGATAATTTGAAACAATTTTTTAATCAAATTGGGTTCAGCACTTTAAATTTTACTGATAGTCGCGGAATTTTTCAATTTTACAATCTTTCATATCTATGGAAACATATTAATATTGCTCTAGAGAATAATATTAAGAAACTGAACATATCTACAGAACCAGTTATTGTTAGTGAACTATTTGAATATATCAAAGGGAAAAAGTTTATTAACGAGATATCGCTGACACCGCCTGAATATAATTTTAAGAGTAAATATTCAGATATTTTCGGTGGAAGTAATGGATATATTTTTTTAAAAGAATTTGTAATGAATGACATAAAAGAATTTGTTAATTTGATTTACTAATAATATTGGAAAAGTTTCTTTGTTTACAAATTGTGATGCTATCAAAGAAAAACATTATAATGCAGTTGCATTAAAATCTGGGTCTGAAATTGCTCATATTACTAATATTGAAATAAAGGAAAATTTTTGGATTTATGTAACTTGTAAACCAATGAAGAATATGGAAAAATTTAAATATCCCAATGTTCTGGAAGTAATTAAATGAAACTTTCAATGTCTAACATAGCATGGTCTGAAGAATGTGACGCTGAAATATATGACTTCATGAAGATTAATAATTTTTCAGGTTTAGAAATAGCACCGACGAGATTGTTCCCGGGTGATCCTTATAGTGATTTGGAAAAAGCAAGAAATTACTCCGTAATGATTCTTTCTGATCACAGTCTGGAAATCTGTTCTATGCAATCAATCTTGTTTGGTAAAACTGAAAAACTGTTCGGTTCTCAGGATGAGAGAAATGAACTAATAAATTATTCTAAAAAGGCAATTGATTTCGCGTCAGCAATTAAATGCCCAAATCTTGTTTTCGGTTCTCCGAAAAACCGTATCATTGAAGATAAAAGTCAGTTTGGTATTGCTTTGGATTTCTTTTCTGAACTAGGGTGTTATGCGCATAGCAAAAATACTGTTTTAGCAATGGAAGCTAATCCTAAAATATATGGAACTAATTTTATTAACACAACGACAGAAAACTTTGACTTGGTAATTAAGGTAAATTCTCCAGGATTTTTGGTCAATCTTGATTTCGGTACAATGATACAAAACAATGAGACTTTGGATATTATCGCGGATAAAGTTAATCTAATTAATCATATTCATGTTAGTGAACCTTATCTGGCCGAAATACAAAAAAGGAAAGAGCACAATGAATTATGCAGGCTTCTGAACGATAATAAATATGACAGATTTATTTCTATTGAAATGAAAAACTTAAATGATGTTGAAATTGTTAAGCAAACAGCCTTGTACATTAGAGGTGTTTTTAATGTTGATTGAAGGTATAGCTGGCGTTCCCAAGTTTGAAGTTAATGAATTTTGGCCGAAAAGAGCAAAATATTGTTTATGTATACCGATTATTAATGAAAACGGACGAATTCAACCGGAACTTCAAAGAGCAGTTGATAATTCAATTCACAAACTTGTTGATATTGTTTTATGTGATGGTAATTCAAGTGATGGTTGTACTGAGCATGAAATGCTTAAAACTCTCGGGGTAAATACTCTTCTTGTCAAAAAAGATGCCGGTAAGCAGGGAGCTCAGCTAAGAATGGGTTTCTGGTGGGCTTTACAGAGAGGATATGATGGCATTATTACTATTGATGGCAACAATAAAGACAATATCGAAAGTATCACCAGTTTTGTTGATAAGCTTGATGCCGGTTTTGATTTCATTCAGGGCTCAAGATTCGTTTGCGGAGGAAAGGCTGTCAATACTCCACTTATAAGATATTTATCTGTTCGTTTGATTCATGCTCCATTTATTTCGTTGGCAGCTCGTCATTGGTATTCTGATACAACAAATGCTTTCAGGGCACACTCTCGTCGGTATCTTGAGCATTCTGAAGTACAGCCTTTCAGAAATATTTTTTCTGGTTATGAACTACTGGCATATTTGTCGGTGAGAGCTTCTCAATTGAACTTGAAAGTTTGTGAAATTCCGGTTGAACGGATTTATCCGATATCTGGCAAAGTACCAACAAAGATCAGTTTATTTCATGGAAATTTCCAATTGATAAAGATCCTCATTGGAAGTTTGTTTGGCAGGTATAATCCGTAATTTATTATTGGATTTTCTTTATTCAAAACAATATCTGGGTTTTGCTTGGTAAGACTCATTCGTATGGTCATATCCATTTGTACAATGTGCTATGGTACTTTAGGTTAATTCAAATAATGTTTGTATTATACTTAAATTAATGGTTAACGATATTTCCCTAGTTTTGAGGACAATAGATGCAATTTGACAAAATAATAATCGGTGCGGGGCTATATGGCCTTTATGCTGCAGAGTTCTGCGGTAGGCGAAAAGAAAAAATATTAGTACTTGAGTGCGACTCGGAACCGTTTTTGCGTGCGACATATATCAATCAAGCCAGAGTACACATGGGGTACCATTATCCGAGATCATATTCGACCGCAATAAAATCGGCAAAATATTTTGATCGGTTTAATAAAGATTACTCTTTTTGCATTAATTCTCAGTTTGACAAAGTCTATGCGACCTCCTCCTCATATTCGTGGACTAGTGCCGAGCAATTTATAAAATTTTGCCATGATGCTGAAATTCCATGTGATTACATTTCGCCGGACAAATACTTTAAACCAGGTCTATGTGATGGCGCTTTCATTACAAAAGAATATACGTACGATGCTTTGCTGTTGAGAGATTATCTTGTCGAGAAAATCAGGGTTATGGATAATGTTACCATATGGTATAATGTTAATATCACTGAAATAGTTCAAGATACAGAAAATTATCATGTGTTGTTGAATAGCGGAGTCGAATTTTTATCAGGTTATATATTGAATGCAACCTATGCATCTGTAAATCAAATTCTATCAAAATGCAAATTCCCCTTGTTTTCTATAAAGTATGAACTTTGTGAAATAATACTGTGTAACGTTAATTCGGTTCTTGAAAAATCTGGAATTACTGTTATGGACGGCCCATTTTTTTCTATTATGCCGTTTGGTAAGTCAGGATTGCACTCTTTGACTTCTGTCACTTTTACTCCACATAAAGTATGTTTTGATGAAAGGCCGACCTTTGATTGTCAAAAGAGGTCAGAAGGATATTGTTCCTTTGATCGTCTTGGTAATTGCAATCTATGTAAAGTAAAACCGGACTCCGCATGGTCTTATATGTCAACATTGGCTCGTAAATACCTGAAAGATGAATACGAATTCGAATATAGGATGTCTTTATTTTCAATGAAGCCAATATTAAAAGTTTCCGAAGTGGATGATTCTCGACCAACTGTAATCCGGGTAGAAACGCAAAATCCCGTGTTTGTCAGTGTTCTTTCAGGCAAGATTAACACTGTATATGATTTGGATGAGGTACTGATTAATGATAACAGGTAAAGACTCAAATTTTGTCTCAGCAGTGGTATATATCCACAACAATGAGAAAGAACTTCATTTCTTTTGCCCCGCTCTTTATGAAGTATTGAGTCAAAATTTTAAGAATTTTGAAATAATATTTGTTAACGATTTGTCAATTGACGGAAGTGTTGAGTTAATCAACTCCTTTTCGCAAAAGGCCGAGTATGGTGTCTTTAGTTTGGTCAATATGAGCGTTTATCAGGGTGTGGAAATGTCTATGAATGCCGGATTAGACCTGGCAATTGGCGATTTTGTTTTTGAATTCGATAGTCCATTCGTAGATTATGAGATAGTAAAAGTTTTTGAGGCATATACACATTTGTTAAAGGGTTTCGATATCGTTTTTGTCTCGCCGAATAAATACAGTGGTTTTCGTTCATGGTTTTTTTACTCAGTTTTCAACCATTATTCAAGGAGTCAGTATCGATTAAGAAGTGACAGATTTCGTATACTATCCAGAAGAGCAATTAACAGAACAAAGTCAATAAATATGAAAATCCCTTATAGAAAAGCAGTATATGTCCAGTGCGGCCTTAAAATCGGAACTGAAGTATATGAGCAATTAGCGAAAGTAAAAGCTAGAAAAAATAAGAAGGCGTACGATTATAATAAAAATACGGCTATAGATTCTTTAATTCTCTTCACCGATGTTGCTTATTATTTATCCTTTACTATGACATTACTTCTTTTATTTGTTGCTCTCGGTACAGCAGTATATACTGTTTCGATTTATTTTGGTGATCATAAGCCTGTCCCCGGTTGGACAACAACTATGTTATTTATGTCTTTTGGATTTTTTGGTGTTTTTATGATGATGGCGGTTATAGTTAAATATCTCTCAGTAATATCCGGTCTGATTTTCAGGAAACAGGAGTACTTAATTGAATCAATTCAAAAATTATCAAGGTAAAGTATATGGTTCAGATATTTAAACGAAATACTCTCGGTATTGCTCTAATGTTTTGTTCAGCCTTGATGGTTTGCTTCGGGCAACTCTGTTGGAAGTTATATCATACTCTGGGGTTTCTTTATTTGTTTTGCGGTTTTATACTTTATGGTATGGGTTCAATAATAATGATACTTGCTTTTCGTTACGGACGCCTTTCAGTTTTGCAACCGATTTTGAGTATAAGTTATGTTTTTGCAGTTATTATAGGTTATTTTTTACTAGGTGAATCATTAACACTTAATAGATTTGCGGCGATTTGTCTTATTTTATTTGGAGTTTTTCTTATTGGCGGTAGTGATGAGTAATAGGGGTGCATTGTATTTGTTGCTGCTATTAATGACGGTTTTTGGTTCATTCGCCGCTTTGTTTCTAAAAAAAGCAGCTAGCCATAACAGAATAGGGTCAATAATTGTTGATACTAATTTGTATTTAGGTGGAATTTTGTACGTTTTTAGTGCCATTATCAATATTGTTTTACTTAAGTATTTTCCTTACTCGTTTATCTTACCTGCCACTTCTTTGACTTATGTTTGGACTATGATTATTGCAAAGCTGTATTTAGATGAGACTATTACCTTAAAAAAAGTAACTGGATTGATATTGATATCAACTGGGGTTATACTTCTTTCTTTTAATTAGAACAAAACATCCCCATATGTCAAGATAGTTGTCGCCTCAGCAGAAGGAGATAATTATGAAGTACAGTATAGGATTCAGGTACGGAGTGCTCAAGAAAGTACTTCCGCCTGAGAGCAGAGCATACGTTATTGGATGTAGCAATTGAAGAACGGAACACTCGAATTGATGACCCATGGCTGTAAAATCGACAAAAGTTCGGGATTTTAAAATATGATTAAAACTATCGCGTTTTACTTGCCGCAGTACCACCAGATCAGAGAGAACGATGAATGGTGGGGAGAGGGCTTTACTGAGTGGACAAATGTGCGCAAGGCAATGCCGAACTATGAGGGGCATTATCAGCCGCATATCCCTTCTGATGATATCGGTTATTACGATCTGACAGATATCGAAGTGCAGAGGTGCCAAATTGAAATCGCCAGGCAATATGGTGTTTACGGCTTCTGTTACCATCATTACTGGTTCAGCGGACGCCGGCTGCTCGAGAAACCGCTTCAGCAGGTATTGTCAAATAAACAGCTCGATTTCCCGTTTTGTATCTGCTGGGCAAATGAGAATTGGACTAGAAAATGGGATGGGAAAGATAAAGAGGTGCTGATAGCGCAGGATCAGACGCTTGAATCTGACAACAGTTTTATTGATCATCTTTTTGAGTATTTTTCAGATAACAGGTATATCAGGATTGATGACAAACCGCTTTTGATTATATATAAAATTGCCGATTTTCTGAATCCGTTAATTACATTGAATGAATGGCGAAGAAAAGCAAAAGAAAGAGGGCTTTCGGACCTTTTCATCTGCATTGTCGATTATCATAATGCGCGCAGACCCGATGAGTACGGGGCCGATGCATTAGTTGAATTCCCCCCCCACAGATTATCGGCTCAATCTCAGATTATTAACGCGAAAATGAATTTTATAAACCCTGAGTTTAATGGCACTTGTTATGACTACAATTGTCTTGTTGCCAAATCTATAACGAAAAAGCGTGAAGACTTTCTGACTTTTCGCTCAGTCATGCCCTCATGGGATAACACTGCCCGCCGGCAAAATAATCCGTTAATATTTGAAAACAGTGATCCTGCATTGTTTGAATTTTGGTTTGCAGAAATTGTTCGGCAGACACTTGCAAACGAACCCTCAAAACAGTTGATCTTTGTAAACGCATGGAATGAGTGGGGTGAGGGATGTCATCTGGAACCCGATCAAAGATACGGCTACAGGTACTTGCAGGCAATTAAAGACGTATTGAATAAAAAGTATTCAACCAGCTGCGTAACAAGTATGTATGACAATTCTCTGGCCGATTTTTTTATTCTTGATATTGAGAACATCAGGAAGGTTTGCAATTCGTATTATCGCTCGCTTGTTGCGCTGTCTTCTGAAATCAGTCGATTGGATGAAACGGTCAAATTATTGCGAACAGCCAGAAAAGAAAGAGATCATCTGGCCGATAGTTACATTTATGCATTTTACAGGATAACAAAAAACAAAATCAAGCTGCTTATTGGTCTCGTGGTACCACATGCACTCAGACATAAGCTTCTCGGCCTTCTTCATAAAAATCACGACAGAAAAAAATGAAAGATTCTGATATTAAAGTTTCAGTCGTGATTCCGGTATTCAATCATGAGAAATATGTGCGTCAATGTATTGAATCTGTATTGAATCAGACATACCCTGATGTTGAAATCGTAATAATTGATGACGGATCCAATGATAACTCCGTATCGGTTATCGATGAAGTTATTAAAGGGAAAAAAAATATTAATTTTAGCGTTCAGAACAACCACGGTGCTCACTATACCATTAATAAAGCGATAGAATTATGTACGGGCAGCTTTATCAATATTATCAATTCAGATGATTTGTTCGCTCACGATAGAATTGAAAAACTCGTTAATCAGGTCCATTGTTCAAAGAAGCCGCTTCGTTTTCTTTTCAGTAAAGTGATCTATATCGATGAGACGGGCAACAACATAACTTTAACCGATCAATTCTGCCGCAAATTACTGAGCAAACAAAACCAGATCAATCATTGTGCAACTGTTGGTTATTCCGTATTGCTGTCCAACGTTTCAATATCCACAGGTAATATGTTTTTTGATAAAAGTCTTTATTATGAGGTAGGCGGATTCCGCAATTATAAATATGTACACGATTGGGATTTTCTTCTGCGGTGTCTGATTCGAACTGAACCGTATTATTTGGACGAGAATCTCTATTTATATCGTCTTCATACCGCTAATACATTCAGATCTCTGAAAGATCTTGCCGGGATTGAATGTCCGGATGTTCTTCGCAATTATTTTAATAGTGTTCAAAGCAGCCTGCCTCTTAATGAACTGGCACCATGTAAGGATAATTGGCCGTTCTATTTTGATTATTTTGTCAGAAAGTCCAATCTCGACCAATTCTATCCGGGTTTTTTGACTAAGAGGTAACAGAACGGTAATCGGCTAAATTATTACAGTTGTATATATATTATGATAAGACACAGATAATCGATAATCACTCTGCCCGACACACCCGTATTCACCCTAATTCTTATTCAAATACAGTGACAAAATATTTGTGAATTGACAAAATCCGGTATTTTGAGTTTGATGAGACTATCTGGGTTATCGTAAAACAACCATATTGATATCCTTATGGGTTAAAGGGTATCAAATGACTTATGGTTACTTCTAAAAATCAGCATTTTCATTTATTAACTAATGGAAAATGCTGAGTTTACCTATATTTGTAACCACAAGGGAACATCAAAAGTTAATTTTTAGAGGTTCCCTTATCTTATATTAGACTTGTTGCGAATCTGATAATCAAGCGTTAACTGCCCCGCCCAACGGGCGGGGCAGTTAACCTCATTTATTCAGTTATGCAGCAAGTCTATTGTAATAGCTGAAATGTCTACAGGAGCTGTCATGAAAAGGTATTTGATTTATTTGATCAAAGGCTGTAAGGTATTAAAAAGGGAAGGCTTATTTTCTTTGCTTAGAAAATTGAAGCGTAAAATTCAAAAAAAAGGAAAACCGGCACCACTTTCAAAAAAAAGTACATATATTTTTGCAAAAGAATTTGAGCTGATATCTGTTACACCACATAATAACCCTGAAATACCCACGCTTCGTACAAAAAACGATTTTGATTATTCTCTCGCCTTGCCCTTATTATTTTCTCCTGTCATAACGAACAGAAAAATCGCTGTTTTTTTTCATGTTTATTACACAGATATGGTTGAAAAGTATATATCATTTTTAAACAATATACCTTGTGCTTATGATCTTTTCATTTCGACTGATTCAACTGAAAAGGTTTCTGAAATAAATAGTAATCTGGCCGGGTGCTATCAGGGAAGTGCGTCAATACGTGTTTTCCCGAACAGGGGCAGAAATGTCGCCCCGTTATTTGTCGGTTTTAAGCATGAATGCAGAAACTATGATTCACTTCTTCATATTCATACTAAAAAATCACCCCACGATCAGAAAACCGGAGGATGGGATGATTATCTTCTTAACAACCTTTTGGGATCAAAAGATATTGTTGCATCGATCTTGTATATTCTTGAAACGGGACAAGCCTCTATTGTATATCCTCAACATTATCCCGTTCTTAGAAATTGTATAAACTGGGGTTTCAATTACAGTGCATGTTATACACTATTAAAGAAAATGGGCATTGATATTACGTCTGACTTACTGCTTGAATTTCCATCGGGATGTATGTTCTGGGCTGATCCTAAGTCTTTGGATGCTCTGTTTAATGCCGATCTCACTTTTGATGATTTTCCGGATGAACCTATTTTCCATGACGGATCGCTGGCTCACGTGATCGAACGTGCTCTATTATATATTGTTGAGAATAATGGTTACAAGTGGTTGAAGGTTCAAAATAACGATTCAAAATCCCTCCCGATCACTTCACTGCAATGTGAATCAGAAGGAGAGTTGGCGGCGGTTATTAATAAAGTATATCGCCCTTTGTTCAATCATTATCAAACAATCAAATCCCCGTTATTAAAGGCATGTCAAGAAATAAAGTACTATAATTATTATCCAATAACCAATCCAAAACCACGTATCAACATTTTGATACCATCAATAAACCCAGAAGAGGCATACGGGGGTATTGCGACTGCATTAAAGTTCTTTAATAAAATTATAGAAACTTCGAAAGATACATTTGATTACAGGATAATTGTTACCAATTCGCCTCTTTCCCCGAGTGCCTTCGCATTTTATTCTACAAAATATTCGATACAGGATCTTTCATTTCATGGCCAGAATGACTCGATAGAGAATATTGTAACAATGGCAAATCATACTAATGACGGGTATCTGATTTTGCGTGAAAATGACCATTTTATTGCAACTGCATGGTGGACTGCAGTTACCGCCTTTCATATTTTGGACAACCATTTCCGGTTTTTCAAGAAACAGACTAAAATGACTTATTTTATCCAGGATTATGAAAGCAATTTTAACGCATGGTCGGCAAAATGGGCGATGTCTGAATACACTTATACAAAAAAGGAACAGACAATTGCGATTTTTAACGCTGAGGAACTTGCGAATTATTTCAGCATCAATTATAAATTTGATAAGTCATACTTTATTACTTACTCCATCAATGATACACTGAAGTCTAAACAGCAGATCAAAGAGAAAAAGAAACAGATTCTTATTTACGGCAGACTGTTTGCGACCAGAAACATTTTTGAGATTCTTGTGACCGGTATATATATCTGGCAAAAGCGTAACCCGATTGAATCAAAAGAGTGGAAAATCATATCACTCGGAGAATCATTTGATGTAACTAAATATCCTTATATCAATAATTTCACAACATTTGGAAAAGTTTCGCTTGAGGAATATGCTGATTTTCTAAACGAATCAAAGATCGGAATCTCGCTAATGATCTCTCCACACCCGAGTTACCCGCCGCTTGAAATGGCATATTTTGGGCTATTGACGATAACAAACTCGTATCAGTGTAAAGATCTTTCCTTACGTTCAAATAATATCGTAAATATATCTGATTACACTCCGGAGTCTCTCGCTGATCAAATAGAAAAGTCCGTCGAAAGGGTGATGGACATGAAATATATCCCTGAATACGGGAACATTTCTGATATAAATTGTTCGACACCAAGATTGAAGGTAGATGAGTACTGCGGTTATTTACAGGATATACTCAGTGATGATAAAAAATAGCTCACCAAACTCAGAAGAGTAACCGAGTAATTCGTAAATGCCGAGACTGTGAAGCAGGTGATCAAAATTAATATCTATTTCGCCTGCCTCACGTAACGTATGGTTAACACACAGTTCGATTATACTCATTATTTAGAAAGCATGATCCCCGCGCCGACAATTATGACAGCTGCCCCCATAAACTGCTGAAAAGTCAGTCTTTCTTTAAGTATAATAAAGTTCGCAACCATTACAGCTATATACCCGGTTACTGTTATAAAAGCGGTAATTGTCGTTGAATTCTTTTCCAGATGCGGCAACTTCAGTAATGCCGAGTTAATAAAGACAAAAAGAAATCGAGTAGCAACGGCCAATAACATGGCCACAATAAAGCGCCAATCAAAGATCAAACGAAAGAAATTGGTTACATTGAAGAGATTTCCAGAAATCAATTGCCTTGTTCCTGTTAAGGCAATCGAAAGAGCCATAATTACTGAATAAATAATTGTCAAAATAATAACATTGTACACCGATAACCATCCAAATTGATTTAATTGTGTCTTGACATAAACTTAGTAATCCAGAAAATCATGGATAGGTTCAACGGGTTGATTCGAAAAATCGAAAGAGAAGAAGTTCAGGATAAACTGCAGTCCGACAATGACAGGAAGTGCGGATAGCATAACAGTACCAGAAGTCGCAATTTTATCAATTTGAACTGATTCAATCCATGAAAGTATCCCGAAAACAGATCCGAACATAAATAAACCAATGCCAAATACCAATTCAAACGACGCTATACTCATGTCTCTCAAAAAATAGTTGTAAAAAATCCGCTTGAATATGTTTCTTATGTGTTTATACATGAACTCGAAAAGTATTTTTGAAATCTTTAGCCCGCTAACTTCATCGCCGTACAGAGGATCCATCGGAATATCCTGAACTTTAGCCCTGAGTGTATTCAACCTGAAAAGCATATCTGTCTCGAAAAAGTAGCGTTTACTGATTTTCTCTACAGGTAGCATTTTTGCCACTCGTGCGTCAATAGCGGTATATCCGTTCGTTGGATCAAAAATGCTCCAATACCCGGTAGAAAGTTTCGACAAAAATGATAACACCGCGTTACCGAAAATCCTTATACCGGGCATTTGTTTAATTTGTTGAATATTATAAAACCGATTACCCTTGGTATAATCCGCACGCTTTTCAATAATGGGTTTTACAAAACGCATAAGTAAATCAGGATCCATTTGTCCGTCGCCATCGAGTTTTACAATTACCGACGCCCCATCTTCAATCGCTTTTGCATAACCGCTCATTACTGCACCGCCGACACCAAGATTCTTGGGATTTTGTACAATAATGACCCGTTTATCTTTACAATTCTGACTTACATAGCTGCCGCTCTGCTCAGGGCAGCAATCATCTACAACATATATACGCCAGACATCTTTCCCGATTTTTTTTATTAGCGGTAGAATATGTTTTTTTACTTTATAACATGGAATAACTACCGCTATCCGCTCATCAGTTACTTTCAAGGTATAGTATCCTTTTTGGGTAGATTTGTGCCTTAAAATACGTATTCAAAACACACTACAACCGAAAAACACTCAGTATTCTATCTGTCAACATCATTAATTTCATAAATGCAACAAAGTGAATGTCAATTCCTTTTTGGGTATCGCAACTTAGTCTCGGTAGTTACACATCAAAAGACAATTAAGTCCCCGATCTTAAAACAGTTCTATAAAATAACTGCTTCCTTTTTTCTTTAATACTTTCGTGTTTCTGAATATTTCATTAATTTGGCTTATACTAATTTCATTATGGCCGTCGTTTTGCTCAAGCTGTCTGCCATAACTGCTTGATATAAAAAGGTACTTAATATTCTGAGCCTTGATGAAATCATAATTAAAATAATCGTGGATGTTCGCTTTATAAACATCAAAAGTGTTTGATCTTAGACCGGTAAATACACTTGAGTTTTTTGTAAAATAAAAGGCCACCGGGTATGAACCGGACATTGCAAGATAATTTTCGGGTGCGAAAGCAAAAAGCCAATTCTCCTGTGCACTAAACTTCTCATAGTATCCCAAAGGAAAAAGAATCTTTGGAACATCATAGCAGGTAATATCGCGATTAGTTTTAATATATTCCATAAAGTGCTTTTTAATGAAATCAACTACAACGATATCGGTTTTTGATATATGACCTCCCGGAATATTCTTTCTGTAAACAAATTGCCTGCCATCATTAACGACTAAATTTAATATCAAAACTGACAGCAAAACTATAATCACAGCTTTGATACTTTTGAAATTGCTGACCTGACGAAATAGCAGATACGCAATCCATAGAAGTACAGCCTGACATATCGAGTAACTGAAATAGTAATTGAGTAAATAATAATCCCTTATGAGCTCATGGTACTCAATTATCTTAATCAACACACCAAATAGCAGAACAACAAGGATTATCGCAAATGGAAAAATAACTGCAGCATAAGAATAATTCTTCAAATGGTTCTTTTTTAATCTTCCAGCAATGTCGATAATCAATGGTATATAAAGAATTGCAATTAATATGAAAAGAAACTTCCCATACTGACCACTTGCGTTGAAAGCAATATGCACAGCATTCGCGAGAGAAGAATAATTCAGAGAGAGCAGTGCACACTTCACAACTGAAGTAGCTGTTAACTTAACAGAACCAGTTATAACGTCAGAAGTATCATTGAATGAATTACCGGACTGACATGCCGTTGTTATCTCATTATAAATATCCGGTATGGAAAGTGTTATCAGGATAATAAGGGGGAGTACAATAAAGAACCCTTTACTACTTATCACTGATCGCTGTCGTATTATGACTAATAATAAACCTAATCCCCCTGAAAAAGCAGCCAGAACTACGTTTATCGGATTAATCGTCAGGAGAAAGAACGCGATTCCAAATATGCAGAAAGCTTCAAGTGGAAGGTCTAAGTTCTTTATTGTCTTATTCTTCTTTCCCGATTGAATGAAATAACTCAGCAGAATCGAATAGCCGAACATTGATGCCATCCTGCCAGTACCTTCGAGGTGAAAATGTTCAGCTTCATAACTATAAGGCATAAACCTTATCAGTACAACATACACAACTAGAGATGCGAGCGTAATAAGAAGATAATTGTGCCGCTTGTTGTCATAAGTGGTAATGCTAACTTCCCATAAAAGTAACACTGCAAAAACATACTGTATCAGAACCTGAATAGATACAATGTTAACAGCATCTAAGCAGGTAATTTTTGACCAAATAAACGATAAAACGTGAAATCCGGTAGGGTAATTGAAGCCGGTATCACCCCAGTAGGACTGATGGTTGTAAAAAACTGTACCAAAATTGATTATCTGGTTTGTAATAAAAGAATGGACTGCGGGATCCGTCGATATCAACGTGATTCTCGGCAGCTCTCGAATTGCAAAAGTAAAAACATAAAGGTAAAGCATAGAGAGAAGAACCAGATACCATTTTGCGTTTTGCTTACATTCGGTGTACAGGATTATTTTTTTGTTTTTGAGATAGCTCAGGAATAGGACAGTCAGATATAATAGCGCAAAATCCAGAGTACCTACCGGAATAATACATCCTGAAAGCTGGTTTATCAGCGATCGAATATATACGTAAAACATCAAAACAATTGTTGAGAATGCCGCAGAATGTATTGGAAAAAAAGTACTGTCCCTGTTGAACCAAAAATGAAGTGCTAGAAGATCAATTGCAAGATATCCGAAAGTAATAAGATAAATCGTTCCAAACAGTATTTTAAAGGTATTAAAGAAGGTTATAACCTCGGTGTTTCTGAAAACTGCAACCGTATCTCCGGATATTATCATAATAAATAAAAGGGCTACTGCTGCCATAAGAACAAAACATATTAAAGTAATAAATGATAAACGGAAGTATTTTAAATTACCGGTAAAATGCGATTGAAAAGTTACCAAGAAAAGTTTGCAATTCTGTAATACTTTCGCAAATAATTGACTGATAAACAGATAAAAGAACATCAGGCATAGGGTAAGCAGAACAATAAATGCAGGTAATATGAACTTTGATAAATTGACAACTTGATTAATTGAGTTATTAAAATTCTGCGTGCTGTAAAGAAAGGGATCATTTCCAAGCACGGTGAAAAGTAAATCTCCAGATGCCGTATCTCGAAGAAGATGTTCATTCGGTGTAAAAAGTTGTATCAGTTGATCTGCGTCAATTGTCTTTACAACATTGTGATGAGTGATCGTCAAACGGTCGATCTTGATTAATGCGCCTTTTTTACTCCCCAGATCAATACGAACAGCTTTATATCGCACTCCCGGGACAATGAACTTTACCGGATTATCTTTCAGCGGAGTGTATGCTGCTTTTACTGATTCAGTTTCATTGAACCCCTTGCCTGTATCATAGAAAAGCTGAAACTTGTCACTTTTGTCAGAAGATATTTTTAGTTCGAATGTAGTATGATAGAATAATTCAGCATTTTTGAAATAGCTTCTCACAAGCAACGATAAGAGGATGAGAATTAGAAGAGTAAAAAGGGTTTTAAAGCAAAAATTCGGCATTTTCTCCGAGTCTATACCCTTGTTTTTTTGAACCAATATGTATTTTAGAAAAGAAATGGGAGGGAATATGAATTTTTCAATGGGTTTCTTCATTTGTCTTTCCTGATTTCTTACTAAGTAAGACTAATCATTTAATCAGATGTACGAAAACAGTTGATCATTCTATCAAAATTGATTAGAAGAATTAGGCTCCATAGCATTAATATCTTCCTCATACGTTCATTGAATTGCATCGTCAAGAAAAGAATGCTTGATCTCCGGTTTTTAGAATAAGCTACACTTAATTTCGGTCATTGGCAGCCAATGATATTTGAATAGGACTTATGTAGAAAAATCAAAAAATATAACTATACTATTGTTCAGAAAAACATAAGCTTTATTAGCCGAAAAGATCGCCTATCTTTATGGAAAACATAGACTATTGTTTCTCACACAATAGTCTATGTTTCGGTGAACAATCGACTATTTTTGGTGCTTCAATATATGTGTTTTTTCTCAAAAATATTGAGGATATGCGAAGAAGCACTCCGGTTGCATATTATGGAGTAAACAAGCGAAGCTCGAAGTTGCGAGGGTAATAGAAAGGCAGTCCGAATTAGCGGACTGCCTTTTACATTTTTCAAATCTTGACATAAGGGAATAGACTACGGCGTAGTATCCACACCCTTTCTTTCATTACGAAACGACCAGCACCTCGTCGCATTCAGCCTGCTGCAGTTTCTCCTTGCTCTCACGGTACCTTAGAGCTAAAGAGTAATTGCCGGCAGCCAAACCTGCCGGGACAAGAAATACGGTCTCGGTCGGTTTGTTTCTCTGAATGGTCGTCACCTTTGTCTCGGCGCTATCTGCCGTATTGACAAAGAAGATACCCTCATCGAGTGCGGCCCCGTCAAACGTGAGGCGTTTGCCCTGAATGCAGCCGATATTGGCCGGGGTAATGGTGCTGTTCTGTGTGCCGCTGCCCAGATCATCGTACACATATATCTCAGCGCCCAGTTTTCCCCGTTCTACACGGTTAACAACACCGTTATTGAGAATTGCCCGTTTGATGCGGATACCCGGCACAGCCTTGGCGATGAGAAAGTGCCGAGAGCGGTCAAAACCCTCCTGCAGACTGCAGAAAGTCCCCTTTAACCCGGTGGACATCAGAACCAGATCACCGAAATTAACCCGTTTACCGTCAAGCAGCATGTGCTCAATCGCCTTGATGGCGTCTTCGAGCACCGCGATGATGTCGGTACGGGTGATCGTTGACCCCTGAAGAAGCATCTGTGAAACGATGTCTTCAAGCGCGGCCGAGCGTGTAGTCAGCACCCGTGCCGCATACTCAGTTTTGTCCTTGATCAGATGGTTTCTGTAAAGGGCATAATCAATCATGATAAATCTCCTTGTTCTTAAATTTTGGACAAACCAGTCTATGTTCGCGCCGAATCGGCCGAAAGAAATAGATAGATTAGAAGGCGCAAATAACACATGTGTAAAAACCTGTTTGTTAGTTATTAATACGGAAACTGCACTATAAATATTTAATTAATAACCACAAAAATTATGAAAATATCGAAAAAATGAGATTTTGTGTGAATATAATTGCTCTATACCTATTAGACAGTTATTTTTTAATAAAAAGAGGTATAAAATAAGTCGAGAAGCTGGTGTTGCGGGTTTTTATTCGGGAATTATCGGCCATTTTGCGGCAGACTGCGGCGGCTTTTGAAAAATCTTCGTATTTCAGAATATATCCGGTATATCGGGTTGAATTGCCTGATCAACCGCTTTTGAACGGAGGGATGCAAAAGCCAGAAGAAGTTTTTGTATATCACTCTCTCGTATATTTTGTAATCATCGCGGTTTCCTATGTTGTGTTGAGTGGTCTGGTTACCGTGAAGTCTGAAGTTAACCAGATACTCGTCGATGAAACCAATCTTGAAGTACTTAAAAACTCTGTACCAGAATTCATAGTCAAGCACCTGTACAAGAGCTTCGTTAAAGTATCCGGTTTTTCTGAAGATATCAGCGCGCAGTAAGACGGCAGGCGGCTCTCCCACCTTGTTCATCGGTGTCGAAAGAAGATCAGGACAATCAGCGAGAAGACGTCTGCCCGAATTAATCTCGACGAGACTCTTCCAGTGAAGGTGCACATCTGAGAATTTCGGTATCCACTCATCGAAAAAATCTGATCTGACCCCATAAATAAAATTCCGCTTCGAAAAGACCAGACCGATTCTCCTGTCCTTCTCGGCGAGGGCGACCATCTTCTCAACGCATGTGCTTTCAAGCGCATCGTCCTGAAAAAGAAATTTGATGTATTTGCCCCGTGCGTTTTTGACGCAATTGTTCCAGTTAGCGCCGATACCCGAGGGTTGATGGTGAATGATCTGCCAGGGTACAGTCTGTTTTTTCAGTGCCTCTTCGACAATAGCGAGTGTGCGGTCTTTCGACGCATCATCAGAAACAACTATCTCGAGATTGGGGTAGGTCTGTGAAAAGACCGATGACAGTGCCTCAGAGATGAATTTTTCGCCATTATAAGTTGGGATACACACAGAGACAAGAGGAGAACTAATTTTATCCATAGTGCAAACTTCTAATTGTTATACTGAAAACTAGTATTGCATCCTGATAATCAATCGAGTTGTCTTGAAAAATTATGATGATACATAGTCGAAAACATTGTCAAACGAGCATTTGAAACAATGCAGGTGTAGTCAAGCATGAAAATATGAGATTTTGGATCATCTCTTGTTTTTTTGTGGAAAAATATCGTACAGAAATTATCAAATAAGATCTCTTATCAAAATAGCCAAGGTATTGTAAATGCTCTTCTCAAATGAACTTTCTCTCGTTCTGACCGCTTATAGAAGTGATAGAGTTAAAAGGGTTCTCGCTTTCTGTAATCTGTATTTTGGCTTCATCCCCCGAAATCGAAGGGTTATCGTTGTCAATAATCATGAGCTATTGAACGATGCACGTCTTCTTAAGAAAGTAAAGGGGTGGCGAATCATTGAAGGGTCAAATGAGCAGCACGAATTTTCCGCCTGGCAGGAGGGGTTGGATGATCTGGCAGATCATAACCCGGGTTCTGTTATATTCATGAACGATACACTGTTAGATCACAGATACCTCTCTTTTGCGCGCATACTCGCTTTTTTGCTGGCTGCCGGCCGCCTCAATAGAGAAAGAAAAGCGGGTATCGTTGGTTTCACAAATATGTTAAAGGACAACTCAGAGTTCAAAATATCCGGATACGCTGCAAAAACCTGGGTGAGTACGTATCTATTTTGTATCAATCAAACTGGTTTGCAGCTGCTTGGCGGCAGCGTGTGGATGAAAAGTGAAATTGAACTCTGCGTTCATGGCGGGACGGTTGAGGGGCGGTTTTTCAACTCCCGGCTGTTGTCAAAAAATTTAATCGAATGGCTCTCATCCTGGCTGTTCAAAATAGGGGGCTGGTATAAAAGTGAACCCCTGAGCGATCGAAATGCCGATTATTTTAAAAAGAAGGCTTTATCCATTATCAATGAAAAACTACTATCGGCTAAACTTATCTCAAAAGGGGCTTCAATTATTGACCCTCTCGAAAAATATCACATTTTGAACAAGATCGATAAAAAATTGAAAGCAAAGTATATGCACCGGAACAATTTAGTAAAACCTACAACAGTCATGCCGGGCGAGCGAAAGGGAATACTTTTTTTTGTCGATTTTACACAAACAAATCCATACCAGAAAATGTTATACACCGAGGTCAATAAACAGCAGAAATGTGCGATATACGGTTATAAGAATCGCCGGGTATTTAACAGAGAAATCCTGAATGAGTATAAAGACAGGGTCGCAATCCTGCATCTTCACTGGATCAATCCTCTATTGAATTTCGAGGATAAACTTGTTTTCCATAACTATATTGAGCAGTTGATTTACGCAAAAAAAATAGGATATAAATTAATCTGGACAGTGCATAATCTGGTTACTCACGAAAGTGATAACATGAAAAGAGAGCTCGAATACTACCGGCTGCTGAGCCGCTTTGTCGATGCGTTTGTGGTGCATAGCGATATTGCAAAACAAATGATCTGTAAAGAATACCTTGCTGATGAGCGCAGAGTTTTTGTTGTACCGCACGGTGTGTATACCGGATATTACAGTGCCGACATATCAAGAAGGGCTGCGAGAAGCAGGCTGGGCCTTCGGAGCACTTCTTTTGTTCTGTTATACTTCGGTATGATCCGCAAATACAAAGGGGTGGACCGGCTGATCAGGGTATTCGATGAACTGAGTGCAAAATACAGCGATGTTGAGCTGATGATTGTCGGCAAATCGCTCGACAATGAAGTGCAGAGTCTTCTTGACAGAACCGGAAACAAACGAATAAAATTCATCGATAGATATGTGGATGATGCTGAAATTCAGGTGTTCATGAACGCTGCTGATATGCTTGTTTTCCCTTTTGAACAAATTCTGACATCCGGTTCTGTGATGCTGGCTCTCTCTTTCGGTAAACCTGTTATTGCACCGCGAAAGGGGGTATTGCCGGATTTGATAAATGAAAAACTTGGTGTTTTGTTTGATGAAGGTGATTCTTTTTCATCGGCAATTGAACAGGCAATCGTTTTATGGGAGAGCGGTGAGTTAAAAAACAAATACACTAAAAGCAACTTCTCATCAGTAATAAAAAAATATCAATGGAAGACAATTGTAAAAAATGATTTTACAAGGGTTCTTGATTTTGCCAAAGAAAGTAAATCTGATGATTTCAAGCGTCAGATAAAAGCTTTTGAAAGATTATTGAAAATAGAACGTTTTATCGCATATCGGATAGTTGTAAAGCTCGCAATAGCACTTAACAGAAAGGTGCAACAGCTCTTAAAGCATTTTGAATGACCCAATAGCGGTTTGCGAAATGATTAACCCGTTTGTATGCGGAAATTGGTGAAGAATTTGAATACTAATATATCAGCCCTCAATAAAGACCGCTGCACTGGCTGCGGCAGCTGTTTCAATGCGTGCCCGAAGGGTGCGATCGCGATGAGCGCCGACGATGAGGGGTTTCTCTATCCCTGTATTGACGGTGATCTGTGCAATGAGTGCGGCCTCTGCGTAAAGAGGTGCCCCGCGCTTGATGTGCGCCTGATCAATCGAAGCGATCCCCCGGCGTATGCCTTTATGGCGTCCGATGCGATCAGGATGAAGAGCAGCTCGGGCGGCGTGTTCACTCTTGCCTCCGGGTATATACTCGACAGGGGGGGATACATCTGCGGGGCCGCCTTCAACGAAGATTTCTCTGTCTCGCATATTGTGATCAGTGATCCCCCCGCGCTCGATAAGCTTCGCACTTCGAAATATCTTCAGAGCGACACTAATACCGTTTACACCCAGATAAGAGAGCTTCTCGCGAAGAAAAAGCCAGTTCTCTTTTCGGGGTGTCCCTGCCAGGTCGCGGGGCTCTACGCCTTTCTGGGACGTGATGACGATAATCTATTCACCATTGATCTGATCTGCCACGGGGTGCCGTCGCCTCTGGCATTTAAAAAATATCTGCAGGAAAAATCGAAAACGGATACCGTTCGCGCCGTCAATTTCAGAGACAAATCCGAATTCGGTTGGGCATCATCGCTCACGATTGAATATAATAACGGTGCCGTATCGCGTCAAAAGGGTGACTCGGCCTTTTTCAAGGCATTTAATGAGAAGCTCTTTTTCAGAAAAAGCTGCGCGGATTGTGTGTATGCGAGAATCCCCCGCACCGGTGATCTGACAATCGGCGATTACTGGGGTGTCAGTGAGGTCAATCCGCTTCTTTCTGACGGAAAGGGGACCTCAGTGGTTCTTGTCAATAATGACAAAGGGGCAAAATACTTTTCGCACATATCGTCGAAGGCAAAATTGGCACATGCGACTTCACTCGAACAGGCAAAAAAATCAAACGGACAGCTTAAGTATCCTGCAGGCAGTCACCCCATGAGAGAGACATTCTTTACCGCTCTTCGAGAAAAATCTTTTACAGAGGCGATTGATGCCGTGCGCAAAAAAACGGTCGGGATCATCGGTGTCTGGTATAACCCGAATTACGGCAGCTTCCTGACGAACTTCGCCTTAAACCGCATCGTTATCTCGTTCGGTTATCAGCCGCTTATGATAGATCGGCCCTGCGAGGATCGTGCCGCCCCGCCCGCCGATAACCACTCGCGACGCGCGGCCAACCGCTACTACAAAAACCAGATAAGCCGCCGCTATCGCCTCGATGAGATCGGGGCGCTTAACGGCTTCTGCGACACCTTTATCCTCGGTTCGGATCAGCTGTGGAGCTTCAACGTCTGTAGCCCTCTTGATATGTACTACTTTCTCGGCTTTGCGGACGACACGAAAAAGAAGATTTCGTACGCGACTTCGTTCGGCAAGGCGCGCTTTGACGCCCCCGCAAAGTACCGCAAGGCCGCGGCGATGTATCTGAAGCGCTTCGATGCCGTATCGGTGCGCGAGGACAGCGCAGTCAAATGCTGTGCCGACGCCTTCGATGTGCGGGCCGATCATGTGATTGATCCCCTGATGGCCTGTGATATCGTCGAGTATGAGGCGCTCGCGGCAAAATCAAAAGTTACGTCCGACGGCGGCTATCTGCTCGCCTACATTCTTGACCCCGAAAGTGAGATTCGCAATAAGATCATTGAAATCGCCTCGGCCTTGTCTCTGAAACTTTATATCATACTTGACGGTAAAACACAGAAAGAAGAAGAAAACAGAAAGAAAATGAACCACGAAGGGGTGGTGCGCGGCCTTGAGATCGAGGATTTTCTGTACTATATCAGAAACTGTTCGCTGCTGATTACCGACTCGTTTCACGGTTCGTGTGTGGCGATGCTCTTCAGAAGGGCCTTTGTCTGCATCGGCAACGAGCGCCGGGGGATAGCGCGTTACACCTCGCTGTTCAGTATACTCGGGGTAAAGGAGCGGCTGGTTCGTTCGGCCGGTGAGATCACTGAAGAGCTCTGCGGAAGAGAGATAGATTATGACGCAGTGCACGCTCTTCTGAAGAAAGAGCGAGAATGCTCGCTTGCCTGGCTTAAGGCGGCACTCGACGCGCCGCTTCGCGAGCCCTATCTGCCGCACGCGCGGATCAATAAGATCGCCGGACGGCTGATCAGACAGCGCAGAAAAAAGTCGCCCCTGCGCAAAAAAATAGAGCGTAAACTTTTCGCACTGTTAAAAAAAGTGTACTACAAAATGCCCGCCCTCCTTCGGCGGGCCGCCGCAAAGATTGCCGGTCGGCGCTGAGTAAGAAGAGGTTTATGAAAATAAAAGTGTCGGTCATCATGCCGCTGTATAACGTCGAACCCTATCTTCTCGCGTGCCTCGAATCGGTTGCCGCGCAGACGCTTCGCGAGATCGAGATAATCTGTGTCGACGACGGCAGCACCGACGCGAGCCTTGCCGTTGCGAGAGACTTCGCTAAACGCGACAGCCGTGTAAAGGTTCTGCGTCAGAAAAATCTCGGTGCGGGTGTGGCCAGAAACAAGGGGCTTGCGATAGCGAAGGGCGAGTATCTCTCGTTACTCGATTCTGATGACATAATTGAGCCGCAGATGCTTGTGACGATGTACACTCGCTGCCTCGAGAAAGATGCGGATATCGCGATCTGCAGGATCGACCAGTATGACGATAAGGCGAAGAAGTTTATTCCGACAGATCTGGGATTCAAACGGCACTATTTCTGCGCGGCGGATCCCTTCTCGTACCGCGACATGCCTGCTTACATATTCAACGCCTTCCATAACTGCGCGTGGAATAAGCTTATCAGAAGATCGCTGGTGGTAAAGAATAAGCTTCTGTTTCAGGATACGAAGCGCACGAACGATCTGCTCTTTACCTGTTCGGCGCTGGTCTGCGCGAAGCGCATAACGCTCGTGGACAGTGTGCTGCTGCACTACCGGGTCAACACCGGTGTCAGCCTGCAGTCGACCAACGAAAAGACCCCCCTTGATTTTCTTTACGCCTTTTCCTCGCTGAAAGAATATCTTGTCAAAAAGAAGTTATTCGACTTTCTGCGGCAGAGTTTTGTCAATCACGCGCTAAGCGGCTGCATGTACAATCTGTCGTCTATTAAAAATTACGGGGCCTTCGCCGAACTGTATGCGGCGCTGAAAGAGAGCTATTTCGATAAATTTGATATCGGTAAAGACGACCGCTCGTATTATTACAGTCCTGCACTCTATGATGAGTATTGTGCAATTATGAATAATTCTGATCCCGCACTGCTGTGGAAGAAAACGCGCTTTTCGCGCGATGTAATCGGGAGAATCAAGCATCTGATTAAGAAGCTTCCCTTTTTTGTCTTCGTTTTCTCGATTATAAGAAAAAAGCGTTTTATCGCGTAAGGGTGAGATTATAATAAACAGGCAGCAAAAGCAGTGCAAGCTCTTAATGGGGAGTAGGGCGAGGGCTTCTCTATTAAAGTCGCATTTTGTATACCTCCAGACTCCCCTCTCCCTGCGTTTCCGTAAACTCCTTCATAGGGAGAGGGGTCGCCTAAGGCCTCAATACTCAATTATTCTTTTAATAGATCAAATTAAGCTGCATAGCGGGTATTGCATGAGTAAGAAGATAAAGGTGTCGCTGATTGTTCCGGTCTATAATGTCGAGAAATATATTGAGCGCTGCATCATCTCGCTGATCAATCAGACGCTTAATGAAATAGAGATAATCATCGTCAACGACGCATCACCCGATAAAAGCGGCGCGATTATCAAGCGGTACGCGAAAAAAGACAGGCGTATCGTCTACATAGAACACAAGAGTAATAAGGGCCACGGCGGCGCGATTAATACAGCGCTTACGATCGCCAAAGGCGAATATATCTGGCAGATCGACAGCGATGATTTTATCGATACCAACGCCGCCGCTTTCATGTACGATTACGCCGGGCATCATGCTCTTGACGCGCTTGCCGTCTCTGCGAATAATTTCTTCGAGATGGACGGAAAGCTGGTCTTTGCAGAAAATGAGAATTACTGCTACCCGCAGCATATGTGCGGTCAGATCTACCGCGGCGATGAGTTTGTGCGTGAGTGCTACATGCGCGGCGCCTTCTTTCACACGCCGCCGTGGGGCTACCTGTTCGCGCGATCGTTAATCAGTGACTATCATTTTCGTGAAAACGTCTCGTATGAGGATACCGACAGTACACCGGTGATTCTCTCGAAGGCCTCGCGCGTCGGCGTATTGAAATATACGCCGGTTTTCAGGCTGATACACGCCTCAAATTCGGTGGCTTTTCTGAAGGACGCCAAAGCGGCAGTCTCAGAGAAGACCATGCTGCAGCGCCTGGCAGTGGTTGAATCGCTGCTTGCGCAGATTTCGACAGGGGGATATGCGCCGCGATCGCCCCTTGTGTTTTACACGCTCTGTTTCTATTTCTGGAACATTCAAAATGAGATCGCGCGCTACAAAGAGCAGTCGGGTGTTTCCATTGAACAGGTCGATCAGCTCAAAAAGAAGATTGATGCGGAAATATTCACCGCTTACCGGATCCGTTCATTCTCGGCATATACGGGAAAGTACGCGATCAAGTACTACCGCAAAGAGCCGGCGTTGAAACTTTTTGCAATAACGCTGCTTGACCGCTTCGACCTGCTGCAGAAGGCGCTCAGGGTGAAACGGCTACTCTTCAGAAGCAAGGCTGGTAAATGAATGGTCTTCAGCTCGGTCTTTTTTATATTTATTTTCTTTCCGCTGACCCTGATTGTCAGTTACACTCTCTATATTCTTGCCGCTGAAAAAAGAAGAATACATGCGATCAATATTTTTCTATTGCTGATGAGTCTTCTGTTTTACGCGTGGGGTGAGCCTCTCTACGTTCTTCTGATGATCGCATCGATCTGTTTTAACTATTATATCGGCCTTAAAATTGAACGTGCGCCGTCCGGGGCTAAGGCATGGCTTGTCGTCAGCGTCGTTGTGAACATATCACTTCTGATTGTTTTTAAGTATCTTTCGATGATGATCGGCCTTGTGAATTTTATCAACCCCTTCGCACTGGCCGGTTTTCCGCAGCCTCATCTGGCCCTGCCGATCGGTATCTCTTTTTATACGTTTCAGGCGATGAGCTACACTATCGATGTCTATCGCAAACAGACCAGGGCGCAGCGCAATCTGCTCGATATGGGTCTGTATATTACTTTTTTTCCCCAGCTGATCGCCGGCCCGATCGTACGCTATCATGATATTGCCCTGCAGCTGAAAGAGCGGCTGATTAATAAAGAAAATGTGTACGCGGGGATGCAGCGTTTTATTATAGGGCTCGGTAAGAAAGTTCTTATCGCCAATACCATGGCGCAGGCGGCGGATCAGATTTTCGCGCTGGGCGGCAATGAGCTGTCTACACCTCTGGCCTGGGTCGGAATCATCGCCTATTCGTTTCAGATATATTTTGATTTTTCAGGTTACTCGGATATGGCGATCGGTCTCGGCAGAATCTTCGGTTTTCATTTTCTCGAGAATTTCAATTATCCCTATACGGCGACAAGTGTGCGGGACTTCTGGCACCGCTGGCATATTTCACTGTCGACATGGTTTCGAGATTACCTGTACATTCCGCTCGGCGGCAGCAGGGGCGGGGTAATCAGAACGAATTTCAATCAGGTGCTCGTATTTTTTCTGTGCGGTCTGTGGCATGGTGCCAGTTGGAATTTTGCGCTGTGGGGGCTTTTTCACGGCTTCTTTCTAACCATTGAAAGATTGTTTCTGGGAAAGGTATTGAATAGACTGCCCAGAGCGATCGGGTTTTGTTATACCTCGCTTGTGGTGCTCTGCGGCTGGGTTCTTTTCCGCGCAGAGAGCTTTTCGCAGAGCGGCAGCTACTTTAAGGCTTTGTTCGGTTTCACTTCAATCAGCAATGATCTAATATATAAGTTTGTTGATGACAGAGAAATGATTGTCACGGTACTGATTGCTGTGGTCGGGGCTACCCCGTTATTGAAGAAATATTTCTTAAAGTTCGATCAGAAGAATTATCAATGGGCAGTAAGCCTCTTTCTTGCAATCGTATTCTTTTTGTCAATAATGTACCTTTCCGCCGGTACCTACAATCCATTCATATATTTTCGGTTTTGAGGGATTATGATATTCAAATTGATCGGAGTGCTGCTGACATTGTGGATCAGCGCTGCTGCTGTCCATCGTGCAGTTATTAATCGGGTTTCACACGCAAAATCAATAACAATACCGAATATCTTTTTGGGCATTATTCTTTTGATCATTTTTGCCGGTTTCGCCGGAACTTTTTTCGATACCCGGACGATAAGTACGGTTGAGAACAGAAATCTCTCGGCAAAACCGAAATTATTATCAACTAAACTGCAGAAATGGCCATCTAAGATCGAGGGTTATGTCAATGACCATTTCGGGGGGCGCTCGTTTTATGTTTCTGTGTACAAACAGTTCAAGAGCGCGCTGTATGATAAACTGATCACCGGTCAGGTCGTAAGGGGAGTGGATGGATGGTACTTTCCGCAAGCCTCTATTAAATCTTTAGATGTTCCCTTATCTGATGAAGAGTATAAAAAATTAAGTGATGCTCTTGCGCTGTACGCGAAGCGCGTCAGCGCTTACGGGTGTCAATTATATCTGGTGATATATCCCGCCAAATTGTATGTTTATCCCGAGTACCTGCCCCGGTGGACAAAAGACGCGCAGAGCGCCCGGGATCTTATGACCGGCCGTATATCACTCATCAGTTCCGAAACGGGTATCCCGACGCTCGATCTTTACCCGGCTATTATGGCTGAAAAACGCGCCCAGCCTGAAAAACTGCTGTATTGGAAAAGCGACAGCCACTGGAATACAAATGGAGCTGTGATCGCCGCAAACGCTATCGCCTCCTTTTTAAACTCTTATCGAAGTGAAAAACTGCCGATCTGTTCAACAGATGATTTTGTCTATGATAACAGATCTATCAGCGGTGATTTGACCCGCATGATGGGAAATGTTGACAAAGAGATATACTATTCACCGGTACGCAAGGTGCGGCCTGATGTGATAACCAAACAGACCATTGACCGCGCGGGTAAGGACCCGGAAAAAAGTGACTGGCGTTATCTGCACCGGGTGGTCTCAGAGAACGGCCCATCGTCCGATGTTGCTCTGTTTTTTTCTGACTCATTTCTGATTCAAAATTCGATGGATCTGCTGCAGGCGGGTTATGCTGAATCTTTCTTTGTGCATTATGATAAAATACCTTCATTGTCGTATGATATGATAAAAACTGAAGGTGTTGATTATATTGTAATTGCATGTGTTGATTCAAATTTTGATGATCTGTTAAAATCTCTGAAAAAATGGGGTGATATCAGTGTGCCCGATGATAAATAAATTCTGCCGGTAAATCCGTTCATTATAGTAAACGATATCAGGCGGCTCACCGGATTGATGATTGCGCGGATTCAATCATTACTGCTGCGGTGTGTACAAATTGCACGGGAGGGACTATTTAATGCAAAAAACCTATGACTATCTGATCGTCGGCGCGGGGCCGTTCGGCGCGACTTTCGCATATGAGGCGAAAAAGCGCGGCAGGCGGGTGCTTGTCATCGATAAGCGCAAAACCGTCGGCGGCAATATGTACTGCGACTGCGTCGAGGGCATCAACGTGCATACCTACGGCGCACATATCTTTCACACCAACGTCAGCGAAATATGGAACTACGTCTCGCAGCTGTGCACCTTCAACCGCTACACCAATTCACCGGTCGCGCGCTATAAGGATGAGCTGTATAATCTTCCCTTTAATATGAATACCTTCAATAAAATGTGGGGGGTCTTTACGCCGGCCGAAGCAAAGGCAAAGATCGCCGCGCAGATCGCCTCGACGGGTATTACCGATCCGAAAAATCTCGAAGAGCAGGCACTCGCCCTGGTCGGCCCCGACATCTATTACAAACTGATCAAAGGCTATACGGAGAAGCAGTGGGGGCGTGATTCGAAAGAGCTTCCCCCCTTTATCATAAAGCGCCTGCCGGTGCGCTTCACCTACGACAACAACTACTTCAACGACACCTGGCAGGGCATACCGGTCGGCGGCTACAATGTGATCTTTAAAAAACTGCTGGGGGATGTTGATCTTCGCCTTGAGACAGATTATTTCGCCGACAGGGCCGGGCTCGACAGCCTTGCGCAGAAGGTGGTCTTTACCGGGATGATCGACCAGTATTTCAGCTACAGCATCGGTACGCTAGAATACCGCAGCCTGCGTTTTGAACATGAGCTGCTGGACACCGACAACTACCAGGGCAACGCGGTCATCAATTATACCGAGCGCGAAGTTCCCTATACGCGTATCATCGAGCACAAGCACTTCGAGTTCGGGACGCAGCCGAAAACGCTTATCACGCGCGAGTACTCGGCCGAATGGAAAAAGGGCGACGAGCCCTATTACCCGGTCAATGACGAGAAGAACGATCTGCTCTACCGCAAATACCGTTCGATGGCCGACGCGGCGGCGAATGTGATCTTCGGCGGACGCCTGGCCGACTACAAATACTATGACATGCATCACGTTTTCTACCACGCCCTCGAGGCGGTGAAAAAAGAGTTCGGCAGCTGATTGGCGCCCGCGCATAATGCGAGGCGGCACATTGCGAAAAATCCCTCCCCGCAGGATACGCACTTCGCGCACTATTGATGAGTCGATAAAAAGGAAATTGCAATGCCGAAAAAAGATCACAGAGGCCTCCTGTACCAGACCCTTTCCATTCCCGCACAGAGCGCCTTTCTGCCCCTGTATGCGGATATCGAGGGCCCCTGCCGCTCGATTTCATTCGATGAACAGACGATTCACGGGGGTGCCGGTACCAGGGTAAGCTGTAATACCTATTTCAATTCGATCTACGAATCATATATTGCGGAGCTGACTTCAGCCGATTCGATCCGCTTCGTGCTGCGCTTCAAGGGCAGTGTAAAGATTTCGGTCTTCCGCGAGTCGCTCGGGGGATGCGAGTGTGTGTACGAACTTGCACACCGTCATGGGGCGCTGAAAGAGCTTGCAATAGAGCTTCCCCTTGCCGCCGACAGCCGTCTGTGGCTTGAATATGAATTTCTCTCTGATGCCCTGATTTACCCGGGTGAGGTCTATCTGTGCTCGCCGCAGACGCCCGCCGAAGTCAATCTGGCAATCTGTATCTGCACCTATAAAAAAGAAGAATATATAACGCGCACGCTTCGAGCGCTGTTCGAGAGCACAACGCTTAAAAAGTCGCGCGCGGTTTTTACCGTGTACATCGCCGATAACGGCGGTACCCTTAATCTTGATAAGGATATCGCGCGAAAAAATGTGCGCCTCATCGCCAACCGCAATACCGGCGGCAGCGGCGGTTTTACCCGCGCCCTCTACGAGGCGGTGCAGAGCCGAAACCACACCCACTACCTTTTCATGGATGACGATGTGGTGCTCGACCCCGAGGTAATCAATAAGACGATTGCGCTGTTTGCACTTGCGCGAGGCGAGGTGATGATAGCCGGCACCATGTTCGACGGCATGCAGAAAAGCGTCATTCACGAAAGCGGTACGGCCTACAACCCTCATACGCTGCGCTATATTCCGCATAAGTGCGGCCTCTCGGCCGAGTACAAGCCGAACCTGAAAAGGCTTCTTATGCGCGAGCGCAACGATTTCGCCGGATGGTGGTACTGCGCCTTTTCCGAAAAGACGCGCGCATCTCTCGGCTATCCACTGCAGATGTTTATACGGGCCGACGACACCGAGTGGGGCCTTCGCTTCACCGCCGGGGGGGGAAGCATCTGCGCGGTGCCCGGTATCGCGCTGCACCATGAGCCCTTCTACTTTAAGGATCCGGTCTGGATCCACTACTACCGCATCAAAAATCTTCTGATCGTCAACGCCGTGCACTACAGCACTTCGGTTTTTGCGGCGATCGCACTGCTGCTCGTCTACTATTTCACCTGCATGCTCTGCTACGATTACGGCTACCTTCTGATGGTGCTCAGCGGCATCGAGGATTTTCTTAAAGGTCCCCGATTTGTCGAAGAGTGCGATTATCCTCTCTTTCACAAAGAGCTGATTGCGAAAAGCGCCGCGTTTACCGAGAGCGTGCAGCTATCGGCAGCGCAGATCGGAAAGATTTCACCGAAGAAAAGAGGTCTGCTTTCGATTCTTCTCGCGCCGCTGATGCTTCTGACGATGAACGGCCAGCTGATTGGGCTGCCCTTCGGCAGAAGGTGCATCACTCAGCATAAGGCAAATAAGGGCGGGGGGATCACAGCTGCGGCCTCGACCTTCTATGCAAAAGAGATTGTCTATTATAATCCTTACAATCACACCGCGACGCATTACCGGCGGCGGCCGCTCCTCTTTTTTAAACTGACGCTTCGAACAGTCAAAGTGGTGCTGCAGCTGCTTTTCAACTTCCGCCGCGTCTCAGAGCGATTCCGCACACGCGCCCCCTACCTCTCGTCAGAAGATTTCTGGAAAGAATTTTTTGAAAAAGAGTAGAAATAAACAAGGAGGACACGGAGTTCACGGAGGGATGACCCGGCAGAATTGATCCGCCGGCAAAGAGTTGACAAAAGACGGATGCCGCATTTTCAATAATCATTATCTGCTGCATGCCCCAAATATTGGTTGATTTGAAATGACTGATTATATCAACGGGGTCGCAAAGCAGCTTGCAAATGAAAAGGCTTCCCCGCATCGTATCGGGTACTATTAATCCAGACTCACCTCTCCCTACATTCCCGTAATCGCAATCACCGGGAGAGGGGGCGGGGGTGAGGGCATAAAGATTTAATATTAAAAAATTATTGTGAAGATGTCTGAATTTGGACTAATGTTCTGATTCAACCGTGAATTGCGATAAACGACAAAAATACTAATTTGTATTTAATAAGGAATAATCAATGAGCTCACCGCAGGTATCCATAATCACGCCGATGTTCAACGCCTCCGCATATCTAGAAGCGACGATCGAATCGGTGGTCGCGCAGAGTATGAAATCATGGGAGATGATCATTGTCGATGACGCATCGACCGACAGCGGCGCCTCTTTAAAGATTGCGCGGCGCTGGCAGAAAAAGGATGCGCGCATTACGGTGATAGCGCAGAAACAGAACGGCGGTTCTGCTCGCGCGCGCAATGAGGGGCTGAGGTGCGCGAAGGGAAGATTTATCG